>Ga0326728_10006457_pt1 | contig 31530 bp, 24 predicted proteins | sample MB3enrmetagenome_FD_207602 | JGI IMG/M metagenome (GOLD analysis project Ga0326728, IMG submission 207602) | Lab enriched peat soil microbial communities from McLean, Ithaca, NY, United States - MB31MN | ecosystem: Environmental > Terrestrial > Soil > Wetlands > Peat | place: USA: New York...
ATGGCACCTGGATACAGGACCGCAATCCATAGGTCCTTCAGCCCCGCGCCTACGGCGGTGTTGCAACTGGCCGTATCGTTGCGGGCGCGGGGCTTCAGAATGACAAGCCTGGGGGATTGGAAATTGGTTGCTCCTGCACACGTGGTTCCTGGGCCCGAAGGTTTCAGTTCGGTTCCCCCCGGCATCCCGGTTAACGCACGAATGGCACCTGGATACAGGACCGCAATCCATAGGTCCTTCAGCCCCGCGCCTGCGGCGGTGTTGCGACTGGCCATACCGTTGCCGGCGCGGGGCTTCAGAATGACAAGCTTGGGGGATTGGGAATGACAGGCTTGGGGGGATTGGGATTGGTTGCTCCTGTGGTTCCTGGGGCCGAAGGTTTCAGTTCGGTTCCCCCCGGCATCCCGGTTAATGCACGAATGGCTCCTGGATACAGGACCGCAATCCATAGGTCCTTCAGCCCCGCGCCTGCGGCGATATTGCAACTGGCCGTATCGTTGCGGGCGCGGGGCTTCAGAATGACAAGCTTGGGGGTTTGGGAATGACAGGCTTGGGGGGATTGGGATTGGTTGCTCCTGCGAGCTCAATCGGCGATCAGTTCGATTTTTCTGTAATCGAGCTGGTCGAGGGGACGGCTGCTGATGCGCGCCAGCCACAGGCTCACCAACGAAACCCCGCCTAACAGGGCGACGCAACCCGGCCACGCGGCCCAATGCCAGAACCAGTCGGTTACGGTGGCGCCTATCGTTCCTCCCAGATAGTAGAAGGTCACGTAGAGTCCGGCCGCCGAAGAGCGTGCCCGCCCGGCGATGGCCCCGGTCTGCACCGTGCCTGCGGCCTGGGCTACGAACATCCCCGAAGAGAAAATCGCCAAGCCGACGATGATAACCGGCAGCGATGGGATCAAGGTGAGGAGCAGGCCCACAATCATCATGGCGCAGTAAAGGACCGTCGTATGGCGGAAACCGAAGCGATCGAGGAACCGGCCGGATTGGGGGGTTACGACAACGCCAAACAGATAGACAAAGAAAATGCTGCCCAGCTGGGCCGAGTTCAGGTGGAAAGGCGCCCCCGCAAGATAGAAATTCACATAGGTAAAACATCCTACCAGCGCCCACAGCACGGTAGCGCCCATGCCGAAGTTGGCCAGCAGCCGCGGATTGCGGAGATGCTCGCGCGCCTGATCCAGCACCTGCGACAAGTGTTCGGCGCGCACGAAATTTTTTGCCGGCGGAAGCCAGGAGCGGACCACCAGGGCCCCGGCTAAATTCAGCGCCGCGAGCACGGCAAAGCCGCCGCGCCAATGCCAGTGCGTGGCCGTGACGCCGACTATAAAGCGGCCGAGAAATCCTCCCAGCACGGTTCCCGACACATACGCCGACATGGCCCGGCCCACCCCGCGTCCGGCCCATTCCTCATTGACGTACGCCAGCATGACGGCAATGACGCCCGGCACGAAAATTCCCTGGGCGAAACGCCAGAAGATCAGGGCGTGCAGGCTGGTGGCGGTCGCCACCAGCGCGGTAGGAATCGTCAGCAGGAACAGCGAGGGAACGATGACTTTCTTGCGCCCGCGGCGCTCCGCAATCATGCCGATGATCGGCGCCGTGAAGGCGGTGGCCAAAATGGTCGCACTTACGGTAAGGCTGACTTGCAGCTCGGAGGCATGAAACACCTCCCGCAGGAGCGGGAGCAAGGGCTGGGTGCAATAAACGCTGAGGAATGTGCACACTCCGGCCAGCATGGTGGCCACGAGCGGTTTGTCGAATCGTCGCAAGAGAAATTAAGAGCCCTGTCTTTAGTCGATCATACGCGAACTCTGGCGTGAATAGACAGAGCGGTGAAGAACAGATCTCCGGTTTGGTGAATAAGCCAAATGGATGGCTACCATGCTCGGCATTGACACCGGCGATCCCCTTCCCAGCCAGCGCACGCGGCAAGCCTTCGTCGATAAGTATGCCGCCGACGCGCGGCAACGCCTGGAAAAACTGCGCGCCAAACCGGATGCGTGGTGGCGCGAGGAGACGCAGTTTTTCGATGTGCGCCGCTCACGGGCGTGGATCATGACGCGACGGATGAATCATTCCGCCCATCACCGGGGACAACTGGTCGTCTACTTACGGCTCCTGGGTGACTTGGTCCCCTCCGTCTACGGGCCGACCGCCGATACGGACGGTACCGTGAAGTACCGGCTCTAATAAATTCTGCATTAACACTGGTGTGGTGGAAGCGCCGGGCTGGAGGGGCTGCCGAAAAAGTCCCGCTTAGGTGTGATTTTCGGCTCTCAGGACGTGAAAGGTGTGGCCCTGATCTGTTGGTTGCTCAGAAACGGCCACGGTAGATAGGGCCGAAATACATAGGTTCTTCGCCCCGCGCCCGGGCGGCATGGCAATTGTCCAAGTTGTTGAAGGCGCGTGGCTCAGAATGACGGACTTTGGGGGTATGGATTCCTTGCCCCTGCCGGTTGCAAGGGGCAGAAGCACCGAGCTGAAGCCCCACAGTTCTCGTGTCCGCCGCACGGCACGATAGTCGTGCCCTGCCACAAAGCAGACTTTTTCCGCAGCCGGTGACGCCCGGCGCTTCCACCCTAGCGGCGGACGTTGCTCATGCCGCACTCAATGACAGAATTTGCCCACGGCAATTCTTCACCCACAGTGGCCTCAGCCGGGCCTTGTTGCGTCTAAATGAGTAGGCGGTATAACGGCAGACGCAGGAGGTTCGGCGATGTGGGGCACCATGATGACATACCAGCTTACGCTGGGCAGCATTCTCGAAAGGGCCGGAACGCTGTTTCCCCAGGTCGAGATTGTTTCTGGCAAACCTGACGGCACCCGCCACCGTTATACCTACGCCGATTTCCACCGCCGCGCCCGTGCTTTGGGCGAGGCTTTACAAGTTTCCGGAATGCGCCGCGGCGAGCGCGTGGCCACGCTGATGCACAACCACTCCCCTCATCTGGAGGCATTCTTCGGCGTGCCCGCGGCGGGAGGCGTGCTGCACACGGTGAACCATCGTCTTCACCCCAACGATATCGCCTATATTCTGAACCACGCGGAAGACCGGTTTCTTTTCATCGATGATGGGTTATTGCCGCTCTACGAGCAGATTAAGGACCGAGTGAGTTGTGAGCAGGTGGTCGTGGTGGCGCACACGCGCAACGGATTCAGCAAGCGGTACACGGACTACGAAGCTTTGCTGGCGCGTGCCGGAGGCCACTTCACTCAAGTCTCCTTGCATGAGAACGAGGCGGCAATCATGTGCTACACCTCGGGTCTGGCGGGGAGCCCCAAGGGAATCGTGTACTCGCATCGCGCCTTGGCGCTCCACTCCCTGGCCATATCGTTGCCCGACAGCGCCGGCATCGCACAACGCGATGTGGTGATGCCGGTGGCGCCCATGCACCATGCCAACGCCTGGGGCCTGCCGATTGCCGCCACCATGACGGGATGCAAGCAGGTATTTCCCGGTCCGCTCGCCGAACCGGATACCGTGCTCGACCTGTTCCAGGAAGAACAGGTGACGCTCAGCGCCGGCGTACCCATGGTCTGGATGAACCTGCTGGAGCGGCTGCGCCAGGACCCAACTCGCTGGAAGCTGGCGCCGGGCGCGCGCGCCATCGTTTCCGGCGCCGCGCCACCCCCCGCGCTGCTGCGCGACCTGGACCGCGCCGGCCTGCGCCTGATTCAAGCCTGGGGATTGATAGAAAGCGGCCCGCTGGCCACCTTTGCGAATCTCAAACCGGAATTAACCACCCTGCCGGAAGAAAAACAATACGAAGTCCGTGCTACCCAGGGAGTGCCGCTCCCGTTTATCGAAGTGCGCGCCGACGGCGACGGGGGCTCCATACCAACCGATGGCGCGACCCTGGGAGAAGCGCAACTGCGCGGCCCCTGGGTAGCCTCCAGCTATTACAACCTGCCGGAATTGCGCGGCAAATGGACGGAGGACGGCTGGTTCCGCACCGGCGACGTGGTCACCATCGACCCTAACGGTTATATGAAACTGGCGGACCGCGCCAAGGACCTGATCCGCTCCGGCGACGACTGGATCAGTTCCGTCGATCTGGAAAACACGCTTATGGGACACCCCGCAGTCAAGGAAGCCGCGGTCATCGCTGTGCCCCATCCGAAATGGCAGGAACGCCCTCTGGCCGTAGTCGTGCTCAAAGCGGGCGAGCGGGCAAGCGAGGAGGCATTGCGAGCTTTTCTGGCCGGGCAGTTTGCGCGCTGGCAACTGCCCGACGCTATCGTCTTCAGCTCGGAGTTACCCCATACGCCAACTGGCAAGTTATTGAAGAAGGAATTGCGCAAGCAGTTTCGCAACTGGAACTGGGACGAGGAACTGACAACCCACTGAATTTGTAATTTGTAATTTGCAAATTTGTAATTTGCAAAGTAAGAAGCGCAACATCCTGCGGGCTCGGCTTTACTTTGCAAATTACAAATTGCAAATTACAAATGGGAACTAGTCCGCCGCGGTTCCTTCCTCGTGCAGCGGCATTTCCAGCAGGCCTTCGGCGACATTGATCAACTCTTCGTCCACCTTGCGTGTTCGGTTAAGCGCATCCTGGAGCGGAATGGTAACGATGGAATTGCCGTGCAAGGCGACCATTTTGCCGAATTCGCCCCGATGCACGGCGTCGATTGCCCCGATCCCATAACGGCTGGCCAGCACGCGGTCGAAAGCGCTGGGGGTACCGCCGCGCTGAATGTGCCCGAGCACCACGGCACGCGTCTCCAAGCCGGTGCGGTGTTCAATCTCCCGTGCGAGGACATTCCCGATGCCGCCCAAACGAACGTGTCCGAACTCGTCTTGAGTGAGGTCTTGCAACACGGGGGAACCTTTCGACCCGTCCTCAGTGCCGGCGAACTTGGCGCCTTCGGCTACCACTACGATGCTGAAGTAGCGTCCGCTGCGCGCATGACGGCGCCGCAAAACCGCCGCGACCTCATCGATATCGAACGGGCGCTCCGGGATCAGGATGACATCCGCGCCGCCGGCTACTCCCGCGTATACCGCGATCCAGCCCGAGTCCCGTCCCATGACCTCTACCACGATCACGCGGTTATGCGCCTCGGCGGTGCTGTGCAAACGATCGACCGCGTCGGTCGCGGCTTCCACGGCGGTATCGAAACCGAAACAGAAGTCGGTGCCGCTCAGATCGTTGTCGATCGTCTTGGGAACGCCCACCACGGGAAAGCCTTCCTTGTGCAGCTTAAAGGCCACCGACTGGGTATCGTCCCCGCCCATGGTTATGAGCGCTTCAATCCCATTTTGCTTCAGGTTCTCCAGGCAATGCTGCAACCCTTCGGGATGCTTGGCTGGATTGGTGCGAGAAGTACGAAGGATAGTGCCGCCACGCGGGAGAATGCCCGCGGTGGTAGACAGGTCCAGCGGCATCGTCTGGTTCTCCAACACCCCCCGCCAGCCTTCCAGGAAACCGATGAACTTGTCGCCGTATTGAAAGGTGCCCTTGCGCACGATTGCCCGAATAACCGCATTCAGCCCCGGGCAATCGCCCCCACCAGTTAGCATTCCTATGATCATCGCCACTCCTTGCCAGTGGTAACCCTTTCTATTTTACCGGTTCCGGGCTTACTGTGTGCTGCCGTTGTTTTCCGGTGCTACACTGCCCCCATGCGCGTCCTGGGAATCGACTGTGGCAGCCAGTACACCGGCTATGGGGTGGTGGAAGAAAAGCCCGATGGCGGCCTGGTTTGCGTTGTCACAGGCGCAGTCACCCTGAAGACGCGCGCTCCTCTCGCCGAACGTTTGTTGCGGGTCCATCAGGAACTGCAGGCGGTCATCCGCAGACATTGGCCGCAAGTGGCCGCCATCGAAGATGTATTTTATGCCGCCAATGCTAAATCCGCCCTCAAGCTTGGCGAAGTACGCGGCGTGGCCATGATGACAGCGGCAGCTTGCGGCCTGCCGGTGGTGGGTTACGCTCCCCTGGCAGTGAAATCGGCAGTGGTGGGCTATGGCCGGGCGGAAAAATCCCAGGTGCAGAACATGGTCATGCGACTGCTAAAACTGGCCCGCCCCCCGGAACCGGCCGATGCCGCCGACGCCCTGGCCGTCGCCATTTGCCATCTCCACACGGCCGCGACTTTGGCGGCGATGAAATAGAGCATTCAGCATTCAGCAGTCAGCGGTCAGCCCAGGACGCGGTCTCTGGCCACGTCGTCGGCAATCATGCCGTCCTTGAGCATGATGACGCGGTCAGCATGCTCGGAGATGTCGTGTTCGTGCGTAACCAGCACAATCGTATTGCCTTGCTGGTGCAAGCGATCGAGCAGGGCCATGATCTCCTTGCCGGTCTGGGAATCCAAGTTTCCGGTGGGCTCGTCGGCCAGAATCAGGGAGGGATTGTTGATCAGGGCACGCGCGATCGCCACGCGTTGCCGCTGGCCACCGGACAATTCACTCGGCTTATGGTTGATGCGGGGCCCCATGCCCACTGCTTCCAGAGCGAGGCGCGCGCGCTCCACACGTTCCGGTCCGGGCACCCCGGCGTAGATCAGGGGCAGCTCGACATTGTGCAGAGCCGTGGCACGGGCCAGCAGGTTGAAGGTCTGGAAGACAAAACCGATCTCTTTGTTGCGAATGCGCGCCAGTTCGTCGTCCCCCAGGTCGCTGACCAGTTGGCCGTTGAGCCAGTAGCGGCCCTGGCTGGGGGTATCGAGGCAGCCAATCAGATTCATCAGGGTGGATTTGCCGGAGCCGGAGGGGCCCATAATGGCCACATACTCGTTGCGCCGCAGGCGCAAGTTGACGCCCCGCAGAGCCTGCACCTGCTGCTCCGACCCCATATCGTAGGTCTTCCACAAGTTCTCCGTGCAAATCAGGCATTCCGCAGGCGGCTGGGTCAGATCTGCATTAAGATTGGCGATTTCCGTGGCCATTTCCACCTATGTTTCGAAACCCTATTCCCCCGTTATCATAAAGCCCTACAACGAGCGCACACTTTTAAATTTTGAATTTTGATTTCGGGGCCGCTCAAACTTCTGGAGAGATCGCAAATCAAAATTCAAACCGGCAATCGCGTCTACCGGAAAGATACCGGCACTTCATATCTTGCGACGTCAAGCTTTCATTATACGTGCCGGATTTGCAGCCTTTCCCGAAAGAGATGAAACAAACTGCAGATCCCTCGCTGCGCGGGATGACAAGGTTGGAAGAAGGTGCGTTCCGTCGAAAAAGTAGAGCTGGCCCCGCCAAGTGGGGCCGGCTGTGGCGGGGCCTCGAGGCCTAATGTCGCTTACTTTTGCCAATCACGGTGATTTGGTCGTGCCACACGTGTGGTCGCTCCCCTGAGTTCGCAAAGTAAGCGACATCAGGCCTCTAGGCCCGCGCTCAAGCATGCTGTCGGCGTGGACGCCGCCAGCCCAGCCGGCCTGGAGGCCAGCGCTACACAGCTGCGCCGTTTCATTCTTATAGGTGGACCGCAAGTCCACACACCACTCGGGATCACAAGGTTGGAAGAAACGCATTCCGCAGGCCACGCGCTCTCCGATTTGACCCTCTAAATAACCGGTTGGAGCTGAAAAATCATCGTTCCAGATGTCACCAAGAATCATCCTCTGAATCACATGGAACAAGTGAGGAGCTGCTATGACGTCTGAGGAGCTCAGGCTGGCAGAATGCCGCGCGCGGAAAGTGCACTGGAACCGCTGGGGACCTTTCCTGAGCGAGCGCGCTTGGGGGAGCGTACGAGAGGATTATAGCGCCGATGGAGATGCCTGGGACTACTTCCCGCACGATCACGCCCGCTCCCGCGTCTATCGCTGGAATGAGGATGGTTTGGCCGGCCTTTGCGATCGCCATCAGTACATCTGCTTTGCGCTGGCCTTGTGGAATGAGCGGGATCCGCTGCTGAAGGAACGCGCCTTTGGTTTGAACGGCCATGAAGGCAATCACGGCGAGGACGTTAAAGAGTACTACTTCTACCTGGACAACACCCCAACGCACTCCTACATGCGTTACCTGTACAAATATCCCCAGGCCGCCTTTCCTTATGCGCAGTTGCTGGAGGAAAACCGCCGGCGGGACAGGTCGCAACCGGAATACGAACTGCTGGATACGGGCATTTTCAACGAAAACCGTTACTTCGATGTTTATGTCGAATATGCCAAGGGCAGCGCGGAGGACCTGCTGGTTCGGATCTCCGTCGTCAACCGCGGACCGGAGACAGCGCGCCTCCACCTGCTGCCTACCGTCTGGTTCCGCAATACCTGGTCGTGGGCCAAAAACGCAAGCCGCCCCGAATTGCACGACGCTTCCACCGGAAATACCACTCGCATCGAGCTGAACGGCATTTACTACGGCCGGCGGTGGCTGTATGGCGAGGGCAAACCGGAGCTACTGTTCACCGAAAACGAGACGAACTACCGGCGCCTGTTCGGAACCACAAACCTTACGCCCTGTGTAAAAGACGGCATAAACGACTACATCGTTCACGGCATGGGTAATGCCGTGTCCGCGGAAGGCAGGGGCACCAAGGCGGCGGCACATTATGCGCTAACGCTCAATGCCGGGCAGGGCTCCACGATTCGGCTACGGCTGACGGACCGGGATTTCAACCGGGAGTCCGGGGAGCCGTTCGCGCCGGAATTCGGGCAGATCTTTGCCCAGCGCCAGCAGGAAGCCGATGAGTTTTACGAAAAGATTATTCCCCCGGAGCTGTTGCCGGATGCGCAGAACGTGATGCGCCAGGGCTTTGCCGGGCTGTTGTGGTCGAAGCAGTTCTATTACTACGTGGTGGAGCAGTGGCTCGATGGCGACCCGGCGCAACCCCCTCCCCCGCCGCAACGCCGCCTGGGGCGCAACCACCGGTGGACCCATCTTTATAACTCCGACGTGATCTCCATGCCGGACAAGTGGGAGTACCCGTGGTATGCGGCGTGGGACCTGGGATTCCACTGCGTTGCGCTGGCCCTGGTGGACCCCGGCTTCGCCAAGGACCAACTGGTGCTGTTGCTGCGCGAGTGGTACATGCATCCCAACGGACAACTTCCGGCTTACGAATGGGCGCTGGGCGACGTTAATCCTCCCGTGCATGCCTGGGCGGCCTGGCGCGTTTACAAGATCGAGAAAAAACGCACGGGCAAGGCCGACTACGAATTTCTGGAGCGTGTTTTCCAGAAGCTAATGCTGAACTTTACCTGGTGGGTGAACCGCAAAGATACCGAAGGCATGAACATCTTCGAGGGCGGTTTTCTCGGATTGGACAACATCGGGGTGTTCGACCGCAGCGCGGCGCTGCCCGCCGGCGGGCGCATGGAACAGTCGGACGGCACCAGCTGGATGGCGATATATTGCCTGAATCTGCTGGCGATGGCCCTGGAATTGGCGCGCCGCGACAAGGCTTACGAGGACGTGGCCAGCAAGTTCTGGGAGCATTTCGTCTACATCGCCGATGCGATGAATAACCTGGGGCAGGATGGGGTGGGGTTATGGGACGAAAGCGATGGCTTTTTCTACGATGTCTTACACTTCCCCGATGGCCATCATTGCCCAATGCGTGTGCGCTCCATCGTCGGCCTGATCCCCTTGTTTGCCGTCGAGACGCTGGAACCGGAGTTGCTGGAACGCCTGCCCGGCTTCAAGCGCCGCCTGGAGTGGTTCATCGAAAATCGCCCGGATTTGACTAAGAATATCGCCTGTATGCGTACCCCCGGGCGCGAAGCGCGCCGCCTGCTCTCGATCGTGGATCAGGAAAAGCTGCGCCGCATTCTGAAGGTGATGCTGGATGAGAATGAATTTCTCTCGCCGTACGGCATCCGGGCTCTCTCCCGGTACCACCGCGACCATCCCTACACGCTAACGGTGGACGGCACGAAATATCGCGTGGACTATGAGCCGGCCGAATCCACCACCGGGCTGTTCGGCGGCAATTCCAACTGGCGCGGTCCGGTGTGGTTTCCGCTGAACTTTCTGCTGATTGAATCGCTGCAAAAATTCCACCACTACCTGGGGAGCGACTTCAAAGTGGAATACCCCACTGGATCGGGCCGGCTGCTGGATTTGTGGGAGGTGGCCGCCGAACTGTCGCGCCGCCTAAGCAGCCTCTTTCTGCGCAACGAACACGGCTGCCGGCCGGTTTACGGCAACCTCGAGAAATTCCAGAATGATCCTTACTGGAAGGATCTGGTGCTGTTCCACGAGTACTTCAACGGGGACAATGGCGAGGGCATCGGCGCGGGTCACCAGACGGGATGGACCGGCCTGGTCACCAAATTATTGCAGCAAAGCGGTGAGGCGCAAGATCAGGAACTGGCGCAGGATGCCGCCACCGACTCTATCGCCGCTGACTAGAAGCAAGTTGTTCACCACAGAGACATGCACCTGGGGTGCACCACCGGGCGTGAGGATCGGCACAGCTCGTCATTAAACGTAGGGCACGGGCGGCGCGTGTTTTATGCGGGTCAGAGCGGACGCGGAGTGAGGGATTTATGTACGCATTTATTCATTCCAGTCTGCAGGCAGAGAGAAGTGCGCACAGGGGGTGAGTTGCACACCTTTTGAGTTCTTGATTGCGCACAATGGCGGCGGCCCGCCGTGGGGGCTCGGAATGACAGGTGTTGGGTCCGCCTGTGATCGACTGGCAACGCACGAATGGCATCGTCATATAGGGCCGAAATGCATAGGTTCCTCGCCCCGCGCCGTGGCGGAATGGCAACTGTCCGGATTGTGTCGGGCGCGGGGCTCGGAATGACAGACTTTGGGGGGTAAGGACTCTTTGCTCCTGAAGATTGCATGGTGGCGTCGCGCCTGACGGCGCTTTTGCCTCCGTTGCCCCCGAGGTTTCGCCTTTGTTTTGCTCCTGGATCTGACCAGGGTCTTCGTCATGAAGCGGGGTCGCTGAGAACCGTGCACATTCGCTTTGATGGCGCGATCTGCGGGAACCTGGACGAGGCGCTGCGCCGGGAGTGGCTGGAGACCAACGGTCTTGGCGGATTCGCCTCGTCTACCATCGTTGGCATGAACACGCGCCGGTATCACGGCTTGCTGATAGTGGCGACCAGGCCTCCGGCAGGCCGCTATCTGTTGCTGGCGAAAATGGAGGAGCAGCTGGTTCTCGGGGACCAGAGCTTTGAGCTATCGGTTAACCAATACCCAGGGGTGGTGTACCCGCAAGGACAGCAGTATCTGAAGGAGTTCCGCCTCGATCCGTTTCCCGTGTTTATTTACGAGGCGGCTGGGGTAGAGCTGACTAAATCGGTGTTCATGATTCATGGCCGGAACAGCGCGGTTATCCGGTATACCGCAAAGCCGGCGTCCGGGAATCGCGAGCCACTACGGCTGGAACTGCGTCCCCTGATCGCCTTTCGCGACTATCACAGCACCACACATGAAAACCCGGCGCTCGATTGCCAGGTCCGGGTCGAACCGGGCTGCGCCATGGTGCGCCCTTACACGGGTCTACCGGAGCTGTGGTTCGCGCACAATGGCGAAGTTCGGCCGGGCGGGTACTGGTACCACAATTTTCAGTATCCGCGCGAACAGGAACGCGGCCTTGATTTCGCCGAAGACCTGTTCAATCCGATGACGATTGCGTTTGATCTGGCGGGCGGAGGCCAAGCCGTAGTCATCGCTTCCACCGGGCGGGAGGATGCCGCCCGAGCCCCGGAATACGAAAGCGCCGAACGCCGGCGTCGCGAGGCGCTTACGCGTAACGCCACTCCGAACGAATTGGTGTGCGCACTGACCGCGGCGGCCGATCAGTTCCTCGTCACCCGCGGAGCAGGACAGACCATCATCGCCGGCTATCACTGGTTTGGCGACTGGGGCCGCGACACCATGATCTCTCTGCCGGGCTTGACTCTGGCCACCGGGCGGGCCGAGGCGGCCCGCAGCATCCTGCGGCAGTTTGCCAAGCACGTGGATCGCGGCATGCTGCCCAACTACTTTCCCGATGCCGGGGCAGAAGCGGAATACAACACGGTGGACACCACTCTCTGGTTCTTCGAGGCCATTCGGAAATATGTGGAGTATACCGGCGATCTGGAACTCATTCGGGCCGAGCTATTCCCGGTTTTGACCGACATCCTACAGTGGCATTTTCGCGGCACCAGAGACGGCATACACGTAGACGAAGACGGCTTGCTCCGCTGCGGCGAACCGGGGGTACAGCTTACCTGGATGGACGCGAAGATCGGAGATTGGGTGGTTACCCCCCGCTATGGGAAGCCCGTGGAGGTCCAGGCTCTGTGGCATAACGCGCTGAAGATCATGGAAACGTTCGCGCAGGCTTTGGGCCAGAGCCAGGCCGCCGCCAACTATCGCGAGGCCGCCCGGCGGGCCGCGCAGAGCTTCAATGCGAAATTCTGGAACGATGCGGGGGGCTATCTCTACGACGTCATCAATGGCAAGGAGCGGGATGCCTCGCTTCGCCCGAACCAAATCTTTGCCATCAGCCTGCCGCACGGGCTGCTCGCGCGCGAAAAAGCGGCCGGCGTGCTGGCGGTGGTGGAACGCGAGTTGCTGACGCCATACGGCCTGCGGACACTGGCTCCCTCCGATCCCCGTTATCACCCCGCGTACGGCGGCGATGCCTACTCGCGGGACTCCGCTTATCATCAGGGAACGGTATGGCCCTGGCTGTTGGGTCCGTACATCACGGCATACCTGAAGGTGTACGGCCGAAACGGCGATTCCCTGCGGAAGGCGCGCGCCTGGCTGGCCAACTTCGATGTCCATCTGCGGGAGGCCGGCCTCGGCCAGATATCGGAGGTATTCGGAGGCGAACCACCACACGCGCCCGGCGGTTGCATCGCACAGGCCTGGAGCGTAGCCGAGCTCTTGCGGGCGGCGAAAGAAGATGTTTTCGCGGGCTAGCCTTTTACCGCAGAGGATCCTTCGACAAGCTCAGGACAGGCTGCAAAGGACGCAGAGGAGGCGCTGGGAAGAGATGGAACCTTTCTGCGTCCTTCGCGGAGGAGTCCCTCCGCGGCCGGCTTGACGTACGAATGGCACCTGCACACAGGGCCCAAATACATAGATCCTTCAGCCCCGCGCCTGCCGCGGCATTGCAACTGGCCACACTCTTCGGGGCGTGCGGCTTCAGAATGACAGGCTTGGCGGCGATTGATATGTCGTCTTGAAAAACTGCGGTTGTGGAGCGCACAATGGCGGGGGCTGCAAGCGGAGAAGCAATCAGTCGAGCGGCACAATGGCGCACAGCCGGACATAGGGTGAAGATACAAGTATGCATATTGCAGTGATTGGATCTGGCTATGTAGGGTTAGTCACGGGGGCATGTCTGGCTGAGATTGGCCACTCGGTAATCCTGGTGGACAATGACCGGGCAAAATATGATGCCCTGCAACGGGGAGAGTGCCCGATCTACGAGCGCTATCTGCCCGAATTGCTCGCCAAACATCGGGGACAGCGGCTGTCTTTTTCCAACCACCTGCCCGAGGCCGTCGGCCAAAGCAAAGTGATATTCGTGGCAGTGGGAACCCCGCACATGGAGAACGGCGAGGCCGACCTTTCTTTTGTCGAGTCCGTCGCCCGCGAAATCGCCGGTTCGGTCAACGGCCGCAAGCTGGTGGTGGGCAAGAGCACGGTGCCGGTGTACACGGCTGACTGGGTACGCCGCGTCATGCTGCTGAACAACGCCTCACCGGACCTGTTCGATGTTGCTTCCAACCCAGAGTTCCTGCGCGAAGGCACCGCGGTCACCGACTTTCTCTACCCGGAACGGATCGTCATTGGGGCTGACCAACCGAACAGCGCCGAGCTGCTGCGCGAAGTCTACCAAGGGTTATTGGATGGCAGTTATTACGCCTGTGCGGACGTCGTGCCTGCGCCGGAAGGCGCCCAGGTCCCGCCCCAGCTCGTGCTGACCGGCACCAAGACCGCCGAACTCATCAAGTACGCGTGCAATGCATTCCTGGCCATGAAGATTTCCTTTATCAACGCGGTCGCCACGATTTGCGAATCGGTAGGGGCAAACATCGACCACGTGCGGGAAGGGATTGGCTCGGATACTCGCATCGGCCGTCGTTTTCTCTATCCGGGCATCGGTTATGGCGGCTCGTGCTTCCCCAAAGATTTATCCGCCTATCACGCCGTGGCGCGGGAATGCGGCTACGACTTCCGCCTGCTGGAAGAAGTGATGAAGATCAATGAAGAACAGCAACGGCGATTTCTGCGGAAGGTGCGCAGCGCGGTGTGGACCTTGCGCGGCAAGCGCCTGGGCGTGCTGGGCCTCGCCTTCAAAGGCGGCACGGACGACATCCGCGAGTCTCCGGCGGTGGGCATTGTCCAAGCGTTGCTGGCAGAGGGCAGCCAGATTCAGGCGTACGACCCGGCAGCGATGGAAAATGCCAAGCGGGTTTTACCTCGAGATATCCGCTTTGTCGCTTCGGCCTACGATGCTGCCGAGGGGGCCGACGCTCTCCTGGTACTCACAGAATGGCAGGAATTTAAGGAGTTGGATCTACTGCACCTGCGTTCTTTGCTGCGGTACCCCATCGTGGTCGACGGCCGTAATTTGTTCGAGCCGGAGACCATGCGGACGCATGGCTTTATCTATTTAAGCGTCGGGCGGGCCGATGTGTCACCCTGGGAAGGAACTGTGAACACGCGGTCCGCGGCTTCTGAACCGTAGCCTCGTAATCGAAAACGCTGCCCATTCCCTCCATACGGAGAATCCCGAAGCTTTTGTTCGGGCAGTTTTGGAGTTTTTGTTTCCCATACGTTGACGCCCCACTAAGACCTGCGGGCGTGGTCGCCCAATGTCACTTACTTTGCTCCGGGGTTAAGGGTGGGGACCCAGCGCACCTGTAATCTCCTCGTTACTCACAAAGGGCAATGGCAGATAGGGCCGAAATACATGGATCCTGAGCCACGCGCCCAGACGGAGTGGCAACTGTCCGAATCAAGTGGGGCGCGCAGCTCAGGATGACAGGCCTTGAGGGTGGCAATCCGCATGGAAACTTCCCGGCTTCAGATCACCTCCATTGGGGGGCGGTCGCGAAATCGGCTTAGCGTGGCTTTCAGGAATGAAGTTTCAGGCCTTTGGTTACTTTGTCCACCTCCTTGCGGTCTCCGTGCAGCGCCAGGCCAACCAGGTCGAGAGCGTCGGTGGGGACCGCGGCGACCGCGGCACGATTGTCGGCATCATTGTAGGTGGCGAATAGCTCCCGGGTATAAATCGAAGGCTTCAGCCCACGATCGATGGCCCGGCGCAGCGTTCGCGTAAGCTCCTCACCTGACGCGGCCAAAACCAGAATCGGCTGGCGAACCAGCGGGCCATAGCTCTGGCCTGAGGCGTCGGCGTAGTTCTGACCCGCCAGTTCCGGGTAAGTTCCCACGAGCCCGCCGGTAAGAAAACATGCAACATTGAGCTTCTGCCAGACAGCGAGATCCTCGCGCACTACGACTGCAACCTTAGTAGTGAAGTCCATGACAAGATTCTAAACAATGGTCCTGGTTTAATCGCCACCGTGCACCCCAAGAGACGGGGCGAAGAGGAAGAATGTGGTGGAGAATTGAGAAGCAGTTTTCCCTGTGCGTAGTGTCTCTGCCCTGAAAATGTAGCGCTGGTCCCGCTCTCTGCGGGACCGGCTGTAGTGCGGGCCGCCCCGGACTGCACATCGAAAACTGCGGGCGTGGGCGCCTGGCGTCACTTACTTTGCTCAGGACGGCGGTTAGGGTGGGACCCAGCGGACCTGTAATTTCGTCGTCGCCCACAAAGGACAATGGCACATAGGGCCGAAATGCATAGATCCTGCGCCACGCGCCCGGGCGGATTGCAACTGTCCAAATTATTGCGGGCGCGTGGCGCAGGATGACAGACGTTGGAGAATAGGGGTTTGCTGCTTCTGATTATTGCAACAGGCCGTCAGAAAAGCCCTAACCGTCCCGATCGTTCACTTTGCTCAGGATGGATAAGAGTGGGGGACTCCAGATTTGACGGAAAGTATAAGTGACATTGGGCGTGGACGCCCCCAGGACAGCCGGTCCCGCAGAGAGCGGGAACAGCGCTACTAACCCATTTTCGTGTTTTCTGGGTGGGATTCATCGCATGTCCGACTGGGGTTGATTTGATCTTTCTATACGTCCGTCGCGCTATTGCCCACGCCATCTCACTGGGACTACTCTGGGGGTACTACGTCATGGGCGTGAGAGGGGAACATGGGACCGATCGGGTTGATCGATGGCAAGATTATTGAATTGAGCGAAAAGGTTGTCGAGATTGGGGATCGTGGTTACCAGTTCGGCGACGGCGTCTATGAAGTGACTCGCGTATACAATCGCCGCCCTTTTGCGCTGAATTGGCATTTCGAGCGGCTGCACCGTTCGCTATGCGAGCTGAGAATTCCGAATCCGTATACCTTTGAAGAACTGACGAAGTTCCATGACCAACTGATCGAAACCAGCGGCATCGGTGAAGCCTCCATCTATTTGCAGATTACCCGGGGCGTGGCGCCTCGGGCTCATGTCTTTCCCGATCATGTGGCTCCACGTTTGACCATGACCATTCAGGCGGTGAAACCCGCCGATGACTTGCGCGCTTCCGGCGCCGCTGCCATCTTTGTTCCCGACGAGCGCTGGCTGCGCTGTGATATCAAGTCCATCAATCTTCTTCCCAACATATTAGCTAAGCAACGGGCTACCGAAGCCGGAGCTTACGAGGCTATTCAGGTACGGGACGGCTGGGTCACGGAAGGCTCCACGACCAACTTCTTCGTCGTTAAAGACGGAGTGCTGCACACGCATCCGGCAAATCATCTGATATTGCGAGGAATTTCCCGCAGGGTCCTGGTGGAACGGATTGTCCCCCGGCTCGGCCTGAAGGTAGTGGAAGAGCCTTTCAATGTCGCATTTGCCAAAGGGGCCGATGAGGCCTTTCTAAGCGCAACGGTTACTGAAATCATGCCTCTGGTCTCGCTCGACGGGGTGCGCATCGGCAACGGCAAGCCCGGGCCGGTAGCTCGCCGCCTGATTGAAGCGTTCCGTGCGCTGATTGCGGAGGAGTGTGGAGTCGAGGCGGGGGTTGCCACAAACCGATAAGGCTGGGGAAGCAGGAAAAAACCCCACCCAAATCGCCCAAGACGGGGGCGATTAGGGTGGGGCACCCAGGCGGGTTTGTAGCTTGTAACTAAGTTGCGCGATGCCGGTCAAACCACCACGCCCAGGGAAGGAAAATAATCGGCAGACCGATTCCCGCCCACGCAACCGTATTCGTACTCGGTGGCGGGGATGCGAAGCAGTTCGCAATGTAAATCGCCAGTAAGAGTCCCAAATATGCGGTAAACCCGTAGCGGCCGATCCTATCCCGGGCGCGGGTGACGCGCACGTAGAGCCACACTCCGGCGGTAAACATCCCGAGTTCGACTACCATCGTTCCCGCGATCGAGTTCCACAGACCCAATCCGATGCGCGGACCGCCGGGATAAAGCGGCATGTCGGGCCCGTGTACCACCCAATCCAGAACCCAATGGCTGAGGACACCAAGCCAGATGACGGCGGCTCCTGGCCAGTAGCGGGCGATGATCTGGTAGATAAGCGCAAACACAGTGGCCCACACTACCGACATGACCAGGCTATGCGACCACGGGTAGCTGACAAATTCCAGCGGCGTAAAACGCGTGTTGCCCGGAGCGATGCGGACCTGCTCGCAGCCGGCGAGCACGAACACCGGCCAAAGGATGTCGAGGAACAAGGGAGCGGCCAAGAGCACGGCCAGCGAGGTTTTGGGCGCAAACTTCTTAGCGGCAAATCCGACTGCAAAATGACCTATGAACATGGAAGCTTCAGTTCGATCTATCCGCGCTTTTCCGGCTTCAGGAACGTTCCCTGCTCAAGCTCCAGGAAAGCCTGCCGTAGCTGTTCCTGGGTGTTCATGACGATGGGCCCATACCACGCTACCGGCTCCTGAAGCGGTTTTCCGGAGATCAGGAGGAAGCGTATGCCATCGTCGCCGGCCTGCACTACAACTTCGTCTCCCTGATCAAAGAGCACCAGAGAGCGGTTCTCAGCCTCCGTAGGAGGGGCCGTGTCCAACCAGCCTACCGATTCGGTTGGCACCGCGAGTGGACCGGAAGCATTGCAAAACTTCCCTGCGCCGGCGAAGACGTAAGCAAAAGCGTGACGAGTGGTCTCGACCGGTAGAGCCTTTCTCTTTCCGGGCGGAACGGAGATATCCAGATAGATAGGATCGGCGGCAATTCCGTCCACGGGCCCGGTGATTCCCCAGAACTTTCCGCACACCACCCTGGCCTGGGTGCCGTCGTCGTCGGTAGCCACCGGTATGCTGATTGCCTTCACCTCCTGATAATGAGGCGGAGTCATCTTGAGCGAAGAAGGGAGATTGGCCCATAGCTGGAAGCCATGCATTCGGCCGGCCTGGTCTCCTTTGGGCATCTCCTGGTGGATAATTCCGCTGCCGGCAGTCATCCACTGCACATCACCGGCGGCAATGGAACCGCTGTTCCCCATACTGTCGCCATGTTCGACAGTCCCCGCGAGGACATAGGTAATGGTTTCGATTCCGCGATGCGGGTGCCAGGGGAAGCCAGCCAGATAATCTTGTGGAATGTCGTTGCGGAAATCGTCCAGCAGGAGAAACGGGTCGAAGTCGGAAGTATTGCCGAACCCGAAGGCCCGCCGCAGATGCACACCGGCACCTTCGAGCGTCGGTTTGGACCGGCTGAGCCGCTTAATCGGGCGAATAGACATGCCTCACCTCCACTGCTCAGGCTCTATTATCGCGCCGCAGCGAGTCACTTCGCACCCAGGCATAGGCAAACGCCCTGGCGCCTTCGAGTTTTGACGCCACAAAATGCGTACACCTGAGCCACTGTCCATCCGCTGACGTCTCCGTCTCCGTCACGACTTGTTACAGTAATCCCGTTCCACCAACACCGTGCGGTCGATTTCCGCCAGTTGCTTACACCCGGTTACGCTCATGATTCGACGGAGCTCATCGGTCAAGAGGTTGATCATGTCCGCAACGCCTTGGCGGCCATTGGCGGCCAAGCCCATGGTGAGGGGCCAGCCCAGCAGGACGGCATCCGCCCCCAGGGCCAGCGCCTTCATCACGTCCGAACCGCGGCGGAAGCCGCTGTCGGCGAGGATTGGCATCCGGTTTCCAACCACCTCTTTGATCTCCGGCAGCAGTTCCAGGGGATGCGCCGCATAATCGATGACGATGCCCCCATGATTGGAGACCACAATGGCGCCGGCGCCAATATCCACGGCTTTCCGGGCATCCTCAGCGCTGAGGACGCCTTTTACAATGAAGGGCAATTTCGTGGCCTTGACGAGCATTTTCATCTCCGCTACCGTCTTCGGCCCCATGGCTTTCGGAGCATAGGTGCGGTCGCCACGCTTGCCCCCGTAAAAGAAGTCGATGTCGGTGCCCACCGCGATAGCGCCAAGTTCTTCCGCTTCTTTCAACTCCTTGACCATGGCGTCCAGGTCTTTGTAGGGTTTGACGATCCTGACGGTAGGCGTTTTGGTGTCGAGAACCTCTTTGAGCTGTTCCGTGGACACAATGCCCAGCCACATCAGCGACCCGCTATCCTTCATGCCCAACGCGATCTTGGGCAATGGCTGGTCGGTAATATCGTTCATTCCTGACAGAGCCCCGGCGAGAATCGGGGTTTTCAGCTTTTGGCCAAACAGGATGGTCTGGGTGGAAGCCTCCACGGAATCGATCAGCCGGAACTTGAAGGCGAAGCGCGCGAAATACTGCAGGTTAAAGCGGCCGCCGTAACTGGTCTCGGCGCCTTCCCGCATCAGGAGGCCTTCCTCCAGGCAATAACTCTTAAGAATATTTTTGGCTTTCAAATTCGCTTCGGCCGCCGCCAGAAGCTCCCGATATTCCATTTTGAGTTTCCTCTCCCTTTCGAGTTGGCGTTAATCGTAAAAACCTCTTCACCGCAGAGGACGCAGAGGACGCAGAGGAGAATTTAGGATTTAGGAATTCGGATTCAGGATTTCCTCGTTACTACAAGCCGCCGTGCGCGAAATTGCGAAATGCCCATCAAATCCAAAATCCCAAATGTCCTCTGCGTCCTTTGTGTCCTCTGCGGTAAAAGACATCCTCAGGCTGGCGCATTTCCGGCCTGGGCCTTTCCGGTTGCATCGTCCTTCATTTCGCTTTTTACCCCCAGATAGGCCGCGCGGACATGCTCGCTGGCGAGAAGATTCTTCGCCGTGTCTTCGGCCGTGATCCGCCCGGCTTCGATGACGTAAGCGCGGTGGGCCACGTTGAGCGCTTTGAAGGCATTTTGTTCGGAAAGGAGGATGGTAACGCCGCGCTGGTTTACCTCGGCGATTTTCTCGAAGAGCTGCGAGGTGAGCAGCGGCGACAGGCCGAGGGAAGGCTCATCGAGAAGCAGCAGCTTGGGACGGCGCATCAGAGCGCGAGCGATGGCCAGCATCTGCTGCTCGCCGCCCGACAGGGTGCCGGCGTACTGTCTCCCGCGTTGGGCCAGGACGGGAAACAGCTGGTACATCGCCTCTTCATCCAGCTTGGCGGCATCCATGTCCTTGCGGAGATAGGCTCCCATCCGCAGGTTCTCTTTGACCGTAAGGTTGGGGAACAGCCGCCGCCTCTCCGGCGAAAGGCTGATGCCCATCTTGGCGACGATGTGCGGCTGTGCCGGCGCCGGTTTGTCTTCCAAAAGGATCTGCCCGCTGGCCGGCTTGAGCACTCCGGCAACCGTCCAGATGAGGGTGGATTTGCCCGCGCCATTGGCGCCAATCAGAGCGACCGTTTCTCCCTGGCGGACTTCCAGCGACACGGAATTCAAGGCCTGAATCTTGCCGTAGAAGACGGAGACCTGGCTAACCTGCAACATTGGCATAGTCACCTCCGAGATATGCCTGGAGCACGGCAGGATTCGTCTGCACCTCCTGTTGCGTGCCCTCGGTCAGCTTGGCCCCGAAGTTAAGCACCACCAACCGCGGACAGATCGCCATGACCAGGTCCATGCGGTGTTCAATCAGGATGATCGTCAGATGGAAGTCGCGATGGACGCGGGCAATCAAGTCGCGCAGCTCGATAATCTCGTCCGGATTCATGCCGGCGGCGGGCTCGTCCAACAGCAGCAGCTTGGGCGACAAGGCCAGAGCCCGCGCGATTTCCAGCCGTCGTGCCAGCCCGTACGGCAACCCTCCGGCACGCATCTCCGCCCGGCCGGAAAGTCCCATCAGCTCCAGAAACTCCATCGCCTGGCTGATCACCGCCCGGTTCTGCCGGCGCGCCGAGGGAAGACCAACCATCGCGCTGAAGAACCCGTAGGAGGGCACCTTGTGCAGCGCCAGCTTCACATTTTCGAGAACTGAAAGATTGTTGAAGAGCCGGATATTCTGAAAAGTGCGCGCAATGCCCCGGCCCACCACTTCATGCGGCGGAAGCCGATGGATCGGCTCACCCGCGAAATATATGCCGCCGGAATCCGGTTTGTAGACACCCGTGATCAGGTTAAATACGGTGGTCTTCCCTGCCCCATTGGGTCCGATCAGGCCGACAATTTCGTGGCTCTGCACCGCCAGGTCAAAGCTGTCGACCGCCTTGATGCCGCCAAACATTTTGGCCACGTGCTTGAGTTCAAGAAGCACTGGTTGTCCTCGTTCCATGGAATCGCTGCCAAAGGCGAAGCACCGGGCGCAAAGAGAACTCCCGATAGCCCATCAGCCCCGCCGGACGAAAGACCATGATCAGGATCAGCATCAATCCGTAGATCACCAGGCGCCACATGTTCGCCAGGCGCAGGAACTCAGGCAACATAACAAACGCGGCGGCGGCCAGAATCGGTCCCGTCAGGCTGCCAATTCCGCCGGCCACCACGGCGGTGATCAATGCGGTGGACTGCACGCCGGTAAACATCGCCGGTTGTATGAACATGAGGTAATGGGCCAGCAGGGCGCCGGCGACTCCGCAGAGGGCGGCGCTGCACGCCAGCGAGGTCAGCTTGGTCCGGAAGACGTTTACTCCAATCATCTCCGCGGCAATGGCGTCTTCGCGCACTGCTACCGCGCGCCATCCATAGCGCGACCGGATGTAATCGCGGGCCAGCCAGGCGGTGACCGCCAGCGCCACGAGGGCCACGGGAAGGTCGGTAAGCCGGGCTATGCCGGGCAGACCCCGGGCGCCCTGAGTGATGTCCAGGTTCTCGAGCAGAACGCGGACGGCCTCCCCGAATCCCAGAGTAGCAATGGCAAAATAGTCGCTGCGCAGCTTTGCTTTCAGGGTAGGGACGCCGATCACGAAGGAACTCGCCGTCGCGACCATCGCACCGGCGATGATCGCAAACAGAAACGAGACCCCATAGAAGTGCGTAAGAATGGCTGCCGTGTACGCGCCGAGCGCCATGAAAGCCGCGTGACCCAGCGAGAACTGGCCGGTGAAACCGGTGAACAGGGCCAAACCAGTGGTGGCAATTGCCTGGACAGCACTCAGGATGATGACGCCGATAACGTATCCCATGGTTTTGTTCCCCTTCCGGCGATCGCGCAAAGGCAAATCGTCGGCCGGCGTCAGGGCGGGCCGTATGACCCGCCCGCCGGATCCGACCGCTACACCTTCTCCTCCAAGGTCTTGCCGAACAGCCCGGAAGGACGGAACAGCAGCAGCACGATGAGGAAGGTAAAACTGAAAACATCCCGCAAGGAAGTGCTCACGTACACGGAAACGAAGCTTTCCACGATGCCCAAAACAATGCCGCCCACCACTGACCCGGGCAGGCTGCCTATCCCGCCGATCACCGCGGCAATGTAGGCCTTATTGGTGATCCAACCCATAGTCGGATAGACCAGGTACTTGATGCCCAGGAATACCCCGGCCATGCCGGCGAACAGTCCGGCAATGGAAAACACGACCGCCAACAGCATGTCGATGTTAACGCCGAGCGTGCCCAGCACCGTCATATCCCGGGCAGCCGCCCGGATCGCCACTCCGAGCTTGGCCTTACTCAGAAAAATCGTCAGGCCCGTAATCGCTACGGCCGAGAGCGACAGCGCCCCGATATCCAGCAGGCCGATGTTGGAATGCGCGATCTGCACCGACTGCTGCAAGAATTCCGGATAGCTGAAAAAATGCGCGCCCACGGTGACGTATACGAGGTTCTCAAGAAAGATCGCCGCCCCCATGGCGCTGATCATGAAATACAAAGGCACAGCGCGTTTCAGACGCAGGGGGCGGTAGGCAAGCTTCTCGATGAGAACGGCTATGATTGCGGTCCCGAGCATCGCCCCCACCATTGAGACCAGAACCGGGGCGCCGAACCAGTCGCACGCATAGTAGCCGATGTACGCACCGAGCATGATCACCACCCCGTGCGCAAAATTACTGAAGTTGAGGATGCTGAACACCAGCGAATAGCCCACGGCCATCAAGGCGTAAATTCCGCCAATCGCGATGCCGGTTATCAAGGTCTGGAAGAACACAAAACTCTCCCGATTTCGTAATTTGGTAATTGGGTAATTTGGTAATTGAAGGAAAGAGAACGCAACCGCTTTCAATTACCAAATTACCCAATTACTCAATTAGAGCGTGTTTCGTAGATGCCGCGGGTTAGGTTGCCAAGACATCCCTCAGCGGCTAAAGCCGCATCGACGGCCCCTCGGAAGGGCACGGCTGAAGCTGTGCCCTTCCGAAACCTATTTTGAAACACGTTCTACCAAATTACTTGGCTGCGTACTGTTCGACGAAGACGAATTTTCCGCCCTGGATCTTACTGAAATATGCCGGACGGTTCAGCGGATCGTGGGTCTGAGGATCGATGGTGAATTTATCGGTCGTCAGCACGGGCAGATCCTTGGTCGCTTCCAGAGCGGCCACGATCTTGTCGCCATCGGTGGAATTGGCCCGCCGCATCGCATCCGCCAGCCAAGTGAGGGCATCGTTGACCAACAGGGCATTGCGGACCAGCGGTCCGCTGAATTCCTTTTCATGCGCCGTGATCCAGCCCCGGACCCGCGGATCGTCCAGGGAGGCCGAATTGGAGAAGAAGGACCCCTCGATAGCGGGGCCGGCCAGAGTCAGAATATCCGGGCTGGCCCAGTTATCGCCGCCCATCAGAATAGCTTTGATTCCCAGGTCGCGAGCCTGCTTGGCCGCCAGGGCCGCGTCCTTCTGGGTCAGGGGCAGGAATAGAACGTCGGGGTTGGTTTCTTTGATCTTGCCGAGGGGCGCGCGGAAGTCCAGCTCGCCTGTCCGATACGCTTCTTTGCCGACGATGGCGCCGCCCTTCTTGATGAAGGCGTCTTCAAAGTACTTCGCCAGCCATTGCGAGTAATCGCTGCCCACGTCATAGAGCACGGCCACCCGGCGAGCGTGGAGACGATCAAAGGCAAATTCGGCGTCCACCAGGCCCTGATAGGTATCGATGAAGCAGACGCGGAAGACATACTTGTGGATGCCACCCTGCTTGTCTGCGGTCACATAAGGATTGCTCGCCGCGGTGGCGATGAGGGGGATCTTGGCGGCAGTCACAACCGGAGTCGCCGACATCGCGGGTCCACTGCTCGATGGGCCCAGGACAGCAACTACTTTTTCCTGCTCCACCAGCCGCCGCACGGCGTTTACTGTCTCCGCCGGATCATTCCGGGTATCCACCGAAACGATCTCCACCTGCTTACCAAGGATGCCACCCTTCTGGTTGAGTTCCGCTACGCCGATCTTCAGGCCGGTCGCCTCCGATTGACCGAAGACGGAGTTATCGCCGGTCAGCGAAACGGCGTGGCCGATCTTGATGGTCTTGGACTCTTGCTGGCAGCCTGTGGCAACGATCAAGCCGGCAAATAAAAGAAGAGCAGTCCCCCATTTAAGCTTCATGACACACGTCTCCCTTTCTTGCACGATTACCCTGGAATTCTTTCGAAAAGAGAAACTTAGATCACGCGCCAGAGCACGTCAACAGGGAAAAAGGCGGCGCCGGCCCAAAGCTCGCTGGTTCACGTAACGCTGCCGTCCTCGACGGCGTTTTCGCCGCGAGAAAGAGCCCGCAGAACGGGCGGCAGATGGTAGCCCCAGAGCCTGCCCTGAGCGCGGCGGGCTCAACTTTCTGGGCTACGGAGTTTTGCGAAGCAGAAAGTCGATGAACAAGCCACTTATTTTCGGAGTCTTGGTAAGAATTGAAAACTCTCCAAATTTGATGAATTCGCGCCGGCTTTCTGCCCATTACTGGCGTTTCTTGCCGTGGGGCTCAGAATGATAGGCGTTGGGAGCCGAACAACTTGTTACATCTGCAGATCGTAGTGGGCGGGTCGTTGCTGGCGTTGTTTTGTCGTCGCACTGGTGCGCCTGTGATCTCTTCTTGACGCACAAATGGCAACCGCACATAGGGCCGAAATGCATAGGTTCCTCGCCCCGCGCCTCGATCGAATGGCAATTGCCCGAATCAGGTCGGGCGCGCGGCTCGGAATGACAGGTATTGGGGAGTGAGGGTTGGTTGCTCCTGATCACGGCAACGGAAAAATCGAAAAAATGCCGCAAACTCGGCAAATTCGCGCCGACTTTCTGTTCATTACTGGCGGCGTCCCGCCGTGGGGGCTCGGGATGACAACGCTGGTTTGGGTCGCGCCTCTGCGCCTCTGTCTCTCGGTGGCAGGCTTTGACCCCTCAGGCGTGCGCGGCCTGTTGCCGGCTGCCTAGTTCTGCCAGCACGGTGCACACATACTGGATATCGGGGGCAGAAACGTCGTTATGGGTGACCATCCGGACCTTGTATTTACCAAACACGCTGGCGCCTATCCTGTGTGGTTGCAACGCCTTAACAAAATCTACGGCGGTCATTCCCAATAGCGACACGTCGAAGATAACGATGTTCGTCTGCACCGAATCGAGATCGATTCTGATCCTGGTATTCGCGATGGTCTCGCCCAGCATCCGCGCATGTTTATGGTCCTCAGCCAGGCGCTGGACCATAGTGTTCAATCCGACGATACCCGCGGCCGCCATAATGCCGGCCTGGCGCATGCCGCCGCCCAGGATCTGGCGGCAGCGGCGCGCCTCCTGGATGAAATTGCGCGTGGCCACCACCATGGAGCCAAAAGGCGCGCAGAGTCCCTTGGACAGGCAGAACTGCATGGAATCCGCATATTGCGCCAGCTGCGCGGCCGGCACATTTTGCGCCACCGCCGCATTGAATATCCGGGCTCCGTCCATATGCACGGGAATCGAACGCTGGGCCGCAAAACGCCTGATCGCGTCCAGCTCGGCCGGCGTGTAATAGGTTCCACCGGCGCGATTATGCGTGTTCTCGACGGCAATCAGGGCGGTACGCGGGGCGTTCACTTTGTTAGCGGGACGGACAGCGTCTTCCAGCAGGTCGGGCGTAAGCTTGCCATGTTTGGCCGTGATTGCGTATGGCTGAGCACCGGCAAGCGCGGCGATGGCGGCTCCTTCGGAGCCGAAAATATGTGCGGAAGCCTCGCAAATGACCTCCTCCCCCTTGCCCGCATGGACCATGATGGCCACCTGGTTGCCCATAGTGCCGCTGGCGACAAACAGGCCGGCCTCTTTGCCGGTCATTTCTGCCGCTAGTTCTTCCAGACGCCGTACAGTTGGGTCTTCGGAATAGCCGTCGTCCCCAACTTCGGCGTTGGCCATGGCAGCCCGCATCGCGGGAGTAGGCTTGGTGACGGTATCGCTGCGCAAATCGATCAGGGACATTTTCGGATTTCCTCTTGGCTGCATAGTAGCTGATTTGCGGTAGGAAACACCTAACGCAGAAGCGCAGAAACGCAGAAAAAACCCCGCCCTAAACGAGGCGGTTACGGGTGGCCCCCTGGGATTTGGGTAGTGCAGGAAGAAATCCTCACCTTAAGGGGCCAAAATCGGAGCCTTAGGGCGGGCCACCCAGCAGGGTCGAGAGAAGACTTAGGGCGCCTGGAATTTCTTTGCCACTCACACATGGCAACGGCAAATAGGGCTGAAATGCATAGGTTCTTCGCCCCGCGCCCGGGCGGGATGGCACTTGTCCGGGCTGTTGGGGGCGCGGGGCTCAGAATGACAGGTGTGGTGGGTGGGGATGTCGGGCACCCACCCTTGCACTTTAGCTACTCAGCCTCGCACTTTAGTTGAAGACGCAAATTAAGCTGACGCGCCAGATTGTTGAGATCAGCCTTTAGTCCGCGATCTCGTTCTCTTGTTTCACCTGGCGGCGCATTTCGGCTTTTTGGCGGTACATAGCTGCGTCGGCGTGTTCCATCAGGCCTTCCAGGGTTTCGCCGGGGCGCCATTGCACCAAGCCGACCGCGGCCGCTATCTCTATCTTTTGCGGACCGGCAGGGCACTGCAAGGTATAGTCGCCCGACACCCACTTTTGTACGCGATCGACCCGCTGGCTCGCTTCCGCCAGATCGCAATCCAGGACCATGACAAACTCGTCTCCACCCCAACGCCCAACTACGTCGGTGGGCCGGGTGGCCGACCGCAGCTCGTCCGCGAACTGCTTCAGCAGATCGTCCCCGGCCGGATGGCCGAATCGATCATTCACCCTCTTGAAGTTGTTCAGGTCGAGCATCGCAAGACAAAAAGCCCGCTTCTCGGAGATACGGTAGTCGATCTTCCGCTCGGTACTCACACGGTTGTCCAGGCCGGTCAGCGGGTCGCGCGAGGCGGTTTGCTCGGCTTGTTCGAGCTTCGCCTGATAAGTGGAGACCTGCGCCCGCAGTTGGGCCACCGAGTCGTGCCGATCCTGCACCATCTTATCGACGCAAGTTTTCAATTCCGTGGCGCTTTGCACCAGCGAGGTGCGCATCTCGGTCAGATCTTCCAGGTTGGCAATGGCATGGAGCTGCTTGGTCAGTTCGTTGAACTGGTTGGCATGGAGCTGATCCCGTTCGGCAACCGACTCGGCAGTACGCGCCAGGGCAATGAGGAGTTCTTTGACCTCGTTGGCCTTCCCGCGGAAATATTCGACGGTCCGCCCGCCCCACTGTTGTAATTGCTCGTCCAGCTGGCCTTTGGTACGCCGCAAGCCTTCCGCAGTGACCTTATGGGAGAGCCGTCCCACAATCCGCGCCAGGCTGTCCTGCAACTCTGCGCCGAGCGCCGGACAGGCCAGCGCCCACCAGGCTCCCATCGTGGTCAGCCCGGAACGATAGGCGTCCAGAGCGGAAGAAAGCAGGTCCTCCGGCTCGGCCGCCTTAGGTTGCGGTTCGATGAACTTCTTCAGTTCATCCGGGTCAAGATCCAGGTATTTTTTCAGTGAAATCACTAGCGAATTGTCCTTCCCGGCTTCCGTTGTCCAGAAACAAGGCACCCGGAGCGTGGCGACACACGCCGGCACACCTCCGGTCTTCCGATATCATTTATCGGCATTTGCGGAGAAATCTTTAATCGGTGCGTCGGCCGGAGGACAAGGACTTTTTCACCGCGGAGGACGCAGAGGAGAATTTAGGATTTAGGAATTCGGATTTGGGATTTAGAGGAGAATTTAGGATTTAGCAATTCGGATTTAGGATTTCGGCGCTGTGGAACGGTTTCTCAACACCAGCAGAATTGGGTTTTTAAGTCTCAAATCCGAAATCTTAAATCCAAATTTTTTTCCTTAAATCCCAAAATCCCAAATGTCCTCTGCGTCCTTTGCGTCCTCTGCGGTGAACGGTTTTTTTGAGGTCAGTAACTGAAGCCGGGCAAATCGACGCGTTTGGCGACGTGATCTTTGATCCAGTGAGCGTCCCACCATTCTTTGGGATCGATCTGGATGCCCTCAAGCTGCATGGCGAAATGGATATGGTCGCCGCCGGCCATGCCGGTCTGGCCGCTGGTCCCCATGACCTGGCCGCGCTTCACCAGGTCGCCTTCGTGCACGGCAATCTGGCTTAAATGGCCGTAAATCGTCTGCAGGCCATAGCCGTGGTCGACCACAATGCAGTTGCCGTAGATACCCAGAGGCGCCGCATAAACCACCCGGCCATCATTGGAAGCCTCCACGCCCACATGTTGGGTGACGGCCAGATCGTAGCCGAGGTGCACTTGCTGATCGATCTTCTTTCCTTGATAGAGGTAATTCCGCACATCGGCAAAACTCGACTCCGCCTGGGAGTGCGGCTGGCGCAGAAAGGGTTGGGACCACAAAAACCGGTTTTCGGTCTTGAATCGCAGATCCGACAGGACCTGGTTGTTGGCACGGCGCATTTCGCTGTTAATCTTCACGAAGCGTGCCACCAGATCGCCCGAGCCGTTGGGGTCCAGTTCGCTAACCACTTTTTGCACGAACCGGTCGTCCAGACGCAAATCGTGTACGGTGTACCTGGGCTGCTCTTTCTTGGGAAATTGGAACGCCATGGGGCTGGTCACCTGGTCCGCGGTGTTCGCGGCGTAAACCAGCGGGGCCGTGCCGGGAGGAGTATTCCAGGCAAAGGCAAAGAGCGAAAAGAAACCGGGTTTACCGCCGGGCATGGGCCAGGCGCGGAAGGTCTGATCCCCAACCCGTACGCCCGCTTCCGTCCAGTAACCGGCGAGGTTGAAGGTCGCCAGGTCCGCCATACCCAGATACAGGTAGTGCTGTTCGGAATCGGCACTGAGGGCCGGAGGCCGGTTCACCACCGTCACCTCGCGCTCCCAGTGAGTCTTCTTTTCGCGGAAATCGTTCGAGGTAGCTTCAATAATCAGCCGGGCTTTGCCGTCCCGCAACTGCGGGATAGTGCTGGTTCCCGCCGTGAAGTTCCAGTCGCGCTCCGCTACGCCGCCTCGCCAGACGATACGGTGGGACGGCTCCGCCATCTCGGAAATGCTGTAGCGGATGCCATTCTGCTCGACTAGCCCCGAGAGCTGACGGATCCCATGGGGATCGCGCAAATGAACGTTGATTGGCGTGGCTTGGCCGATGGTGGTTAGCGTGGCCGGCACTTCCACCACAGGCGTAACCGACACTACCCACAGAAAGGTCGCGGGCAGAACAAGGACAATCGCGAGAATAACAATGAGTTTTGTCACAACGGGGATTGATAGTACCACTTCCCGGCCGATTCGCCGATCAGCGGTTTACCCAAGTTTCGCATTCCTAAATCACTCATGCAGGAGTTGTGGGAGCCACCCTCCGCCTGTTTTTTCGAATCACAATCTTGGCTGATCGACGTTTGAGAGCAACTGGTTCCATCGCCAGTGCCAAAGCAGCAGCCCGACTATTCTGAGGGGAGGAACTGAAGTGGCAACTCTTCCATTGTCTCCAGAAATAGCTGTCCTGCGTCATTCCTGGGGATGGCTGGTCGCATTAGGAATCGGCCTCGCCGTCCTTGGACTGATAGCTTTAGCCATGGTTCCCGTTGCGACAGTGGCGGCCGTGTTGGTACTGGGCTGGCTGATGGTGCTGAGCGGCGTAATAGAGGTCGTACAGGCAGTTCGCGTTCGCCGGTGGAGTGGCGGCGTCTTCCTGCACCTGATTGGGGGAGTACTCGGAATTCTGGTCGGGTTGCTCGTGGTTACTCATCCGGTTGCCGGCGCACTGGTCTGGACGTTGCTTTTCGCCTCTTTTTTCATGGTGATTGGCATACTGCGGGCGATTGCGGCGATCCGATTAAAATTCCTCAATTGGGGCTGGGCCCTGTTCGACGGCATTGTTTCCGTTGCGCTCGGAATTCTGCTTTGGGCGGAGTGGCCCTGGTCCGGACTTTGGTTCCTAGGCCTGACCGTTGGTATTTCCCTGCTGTTGCGCGGGTGGGCCTACGTGATGTTCGCGCTGGCAGTTCGTGGTATGCTCGCGCGCCACGAAGTCAGACAGGCCGCGTAAGGGCATGACTGCGTCGCAACGCAGACTGCTCCGGCTGATTGCGGTTTTCAAGCTGCTGAAGGCCGCGCTGTTGCTTGCCGTCGCGGCGGGCGCCCTGCACCTGCTGCATAAGGACATCGCCGGTGTGGCCGAGCATTGGGTCAAACTGGCCGGCCTTAATTCCGGCAATCGGTACATCGGCCTTGCCCTGCGGAAGATCTCCAGCCTGAGTCCGAATCGTATCCGGGAATTTGCCATCGGCAGCGCGGCCTATGCAGCGCTGTTTCTGACGGAAGGCATCGGCCTGTGGCTGCTGAAGCGCTGGGCGGAGTGGATCACGGTAATCCTCACCACCTCACTGGTGCCACTGGAGGTTTACGAAATCTATCGCCATGCCACAGCACCTAAGCTGGTGGTGCTCGGGCTGAATCTTGCGATAATCTGGTATCTCGTCCGCCAGATCTCTGGCGGACACGCGGTGAGCCGCCGCCCAAAATAATCAGTTCCACCCACCGCCCAACCCCGGGGCGGAGGGTGGGGTACCCATGCTGCTGATCGAGAACGAATGATGAAAAGCTTTAGCAAGCTGGCAAAGGCCTATCGTATCGATAATGGTAAGCGCTTCCGACTAAAAGATTTCGATCCTGCCGATACCGGAAAACTTCGCTCCAGAGAGCAGGCTGCCGCGATGCTTGAACAGAGCATCGTGCAGCTCACCGATTTGCAGGACAAGCTATATGCGCAGGAGCGCTGGGCCGTCTTGCTGGTCTTTCAAGGCATGGACGCGGCGGGCAAAGACAGCGTGATCAAACACGTCATGTCGGGAGTCAATCCGCAAGGCTGC
>Ga0326728_10006458_pt1 | contig 31529 bp, 31 predicted proteins | sample MB3enrmetagenome_FD_207602 | JGI IMG/M metagenome (GOLD analysis project Ga0326728, IMG submission 207602) | Lab enriched peat soil microbial communities from McLean, Ithaca, NY, United States - MB31MN | ecosystem: Environmental > Terrestrial > Soil > Wetlands > Peat | place: USA: New York...
TCGGCGATAAAATTTCCCGCGACCAACAGCGCGGTAGCCATGACCACGCTGTCCACAACGAGATAGGAGTCCTTGGCAAAAAAAGCTTCCATCGTCAGCCGTCCAAGGCCGGGCCACGCCATGATATTTTCGACAATGAACGCACCGCTCAACAAGTACGCCAGAGAATAGCCAAAAATCGTAAGCAGCGGATTGATGGCATTGCGTAAAGCATGCTTATAGACAACCAAACCCTCGCCGAGGCCGCGGGCGCGGGCGGCGATGACATATTCGGCGCGCAACGTGTCGAGCAGATTCGAGCGCATCTGGCGCATAATGCCGGCGAGATCCGCCGCCGCCAGCACGAACGCGGGCAGGATGAGATGATGCGCGCGGTCCCAGAATTGTTGCGCCGGCGACATAAAATCGTAGAGCGCACTTTCCGCTCCGCCAACGGGAAACCACCCGGTCGCCGCCGCGCACCACAGTGCAAGCAGCGAAAGCAAAACGTCGGGAACCGAAAGGCCGATAAACGCGATGAAGGAGCAGGAATGATCCACCCATGTATCTTTTTTGACAGCGGCCCATATACCCAGCGGCATAGCTACGCCCCAAGCGATGATCAACGCCGTAAATGAGAGCAGAAAGGTGTTCCAAAGGCGTTGCACAATGAGCGTGGTCGCTGGGATGTGGTAGGCCATCGAGTAGCCGAAATTCCCGGACAAGACATTTTTGAGCCAGAAGACGTATTGGACGTACCATGGCTGGTCCAGGTGGAACTGCGCCTTGAGCCTGGCAATCGTTTCCGGCGAAATCTGCGGGTTTTGCTGGAGGGCGGTGAAGTAATTGCCCGGCGCCAAGGCCATGAGTAAAAACGTGAGCAACGAAACCCCCAACAGGAGCGGAATCATGTGCAGCAGCCGCTTGAAAACATAGGACCACATGCGATAACCGTCGGCAACGTGGCAAAAAATGTTCGGGCGGGCGAGTGAAAAGCAGATGATAGAAGCAACGCACTGCGCTCTCTCCCGATTTATCGGGACAATGCGGCGTCCCGGCTAATTCCAAACTCGACTTTGAGCGGACGAAGCGGAATGCTTTCAAAGGTTAAAGCGAAACGCATGAAAAAACTTGTCTGGACCAATACGGTTTTGGCCGCGGTGATCCTCTGCTTTTCCGGCTGCGGCAAAAGACCGGAGAAAACCATTTCAGAAAAATCCGCTGCGAATTATCCCTTGCCCGATCCGCCGGTGGTGGTGAATTGCCAGCCGGGAACTCCGGGCGGACGATTTGTCGTCAGCGCAATCGGTGATCCAAAGACGTTCAACTATATCATGGCCAACGAATCGTCATCCACTGACATTGACCGCCTCATGTTTTGGTGTTTGTTGAACTTCGATGTGCCGACGCAAGAGGTCAAACCGGGTTTGGCAGAATCGTGGACGCATTCGCCGGATGGCAAAACGTGGACGTTCAGATTGCGGAAAAACCTGCGTTGGAGCGATGGCGCGCCGCTGATGGCAGACGACGTGGTTTTTACGTTGAACGATGTCATCTACAACACCAATATCAATACCGTCATGCGCGATCCGTTCATCCTGAACGGAAAAAAATTCAAGGTTACGAAGCTGGACAATTTAACCATTCAGGTTGTCACGCCGAAAGTTTACGCGCCGTTTTTGGGAGCGTTCGGCGCCGGTGTGCCCATCATGCCCAAACACGTTCTGGAAAAATTTGTCGCCGCCGGAACGTTCACTTCGGCTTACGGGGTGGACGCCAAGCCGGAGGACATCGTCGGCAGCGGGCCGTTCCGGCTTAAAGAATACAAACCGGCACAATACACGATCCTGGAACGCAACCCCTATTTTTGTGAAGTGGATAAGAAAGGCCAGCGCCTGCCGTATTTTGACAACATTATTTTCACGGTTGTGCCGAATGTGAACGCGGCCTTCCTGCGTTTTTTAAGCGGCGAGAGCGACGATGTTGGTGTTCCGCCCTATGAATATGACAGGTTTAAAACCGAGGCGGCAAAGGGAAAATTCAGCTTGCTCGATCCGGGCATCGGTTTGGAAATGAATTTTTTATGGTTCAATGAAAATACCAATGTGAATCCCGAAACCGGCAAGCCTTATGTGGACCCGAGAAAATTGAAATGGTTCCGCAATACAAAATTTCGGCAGGCTGTTTCGTACGCGATTGACCGCGAGGCAATTATCAAATCCATCTATGCCGACCGGGGCATTCCGAGCTACGGCTTTGAAACCCCCGGCAATAAAAAATGGTTTAATCCAAACATCCCCAAATATTCTTACGACCCGGCCAAAGCGCTCGCGCTCCTGAAGGAAATCGGAATTGATAAACGCGATGGCGACAACTTTTTAACCGATGCCGACGGCAACCGGATTGAATTTGTATTCAACACCGTCACCGGGAGCGACGCGGCCGAAAAAACGGCGGTTCTGATTAAGTCGGATTTGGAAAAACTTGGGATGAAGGCCATTTTCCAGCCGATTGAATTCAACACGCTCATCACAAAAATTGACGACACCTGCGATTACGATTGCATCCTTCTGGGACTCCAACCGGGCACAGGCTTGAGCGCTGATCCTTCCGACAGCATGAATGTCCTCAAATCCGACGGCTTCACACACCAATGGTTTCCGCGCGAAAAGGCGCCCTCGACCGAATGGGAGGCGCGCATCGATCAATTGATGGACGCGCAAATGCAGACTTTGGATTACGCCCAACGCAAAAAGGATTACGACGAAGTTCAGGAAATTCTGGCCGAGGAACAACCGATGATTTTCACCGCCACGCCAATGGATTATGTCGCGATCCGTTCGGACATCGGCAACGTGCGCCCGACAGCATTGAGTTCCTACCGCGTGACTTGGAATGCCGAGGAGCTTTATTTCAAGCATTAAGGCCAGTTGTTTAGAGGTTGAAGCGTTGAAGCGTTTTCCCTACGCTCCGACGCCTTAACGAACTTATGCCATTACTTGACGGGAAAATCGGACTGGTCTTTGGCGTCGCCAACAAACGCTCCATCGCCTGGGCCATTGCGCAGGCGTGGGCAGCCGAAGGCGCGAAACTCGCGTTCACCTATCAAGGCGAGCGCGTCAAGGAGAACGTGGAAGAACTTGCCGGCACATTCGGAGCGGAGACACTCATGCTGCCGTGCGATGTGACCAAGGATGAGGAAATTGCCGCCGTTTTCAAAACCGTCGGGGAGAAATTTGGCAGGCTGGACCTGCTGCTGCATTCCGTCGCCTTTGCGCCCAAGGAAGCGCTCGAAGGCGAATTTGTGAACACCAGCCGCGAGGCGTTCCGCGTGGCGCACGACGTGAGCGCTTATTCGCTGGTGGCACTCGCCCGCGCCGCCGCACCGCTGATGACAGACGGCGGCAGCATCGTGGCCATGAGCTATTACGGCGCCGAAAAGGTCGTGCCGCATTACAACGTCATGGGCGTGGCCAAGGCGGCACTGGAAGCCAGCACGCGCTATCTCGCCTACGACCTCGGCCCGAAGAAAATCCGCGTCAACTGCATCAGCGCCGGACCGGTCAATACGCTGGCTGCCCGTGGCATCGCCGGTTTCAATGAAATGCTCAAGCATTACGAAGCCAAGTCGCCGTTGAAACGGAACGTGTTGCCCGAAGAACTTGGCGCGACGGGGGTTTTCCTGGTCAGTCCCGGCGCCGCGGCCATTACCGGCCAGGTGATTTACGTGGACTGCGGTTACCAGATTATGGGGATGTAGAATTTACGACTTCAGATTTACGATTTACGATCCCTTCATCCATTCCCGCTGGGCGCGTAAATCGCGAATCGTCAATCGTAAATCGTCACGCCGGTCGAATCATTTCAAACCGGTCGCGGGTGCGGCAATACCAGTGCGGCGAAGCCATGCGGCCGATGACCAGAAACCTGTCGCTGCGAACCCGCTTCTTTTCGGCATCGAATAATTCATCACGCAAATGAAGCCGCTTCACGACGCCAATAACCACACGGTTGCCGCCGATTCGTAGCGTGCCCCACTCGACGCATTCCAGACTCGCCGGGGATTCGGCGATGCGCGGCGGTTTTACCAACGACGACGGCGCGGCATGCAAGCCCGCGTGCTGTAATTCATTTTCGCCGTAGGGCAGCGACGCAGCGCATTTATTCATCGCTTCGGCGATGTTTTCGTCCACAAGGTTGACGACAAATTCGTGGGTGGCGCGGATGTTCAACGCGGTGTCTTTGGGCGTGCCGTCATCGCGGTCACCCGGCGCGAAAGCCAGGATGGGCGGCTGCGCGCCAAGCAGATTGAAGAAACTGAACGGCGCGGCATTCACCTTGCCGTCCGGGCTGAGAGTGGTGACAAACGCAATGGGCCGTGGCGTGACGAGACTGGCGAGAATTGGATACGCGCGGTCGGCAAATTGGCCTTCAAGATCAAGTTCCATAACGCGGGAACCTACGGCAACCGTTTCAACCGCGCAACAAATGCGCCGTCCACGTCGTCCACAAACGGCAAAAGCTCACGCTCGATTTCCAGTTTGAACTCCTCGTGCCCGCGCAAAAATTCTTTGACAACTTCTGAATTTTCCTCCGGCTCTAGGCTGCACGTGCTGTAGACCAGAACGCCGCCGGGTTTCAATTTCGGCGTAGCTTGTTCGAGCAAAGTCAGTTGCGTTTGTTGCAACCGCGAAACTTCCTCCGGCTGGATCCGCCAGCGCAAATCTACGCGCCGGCGCATCACGCCGGTGTTGGAACAGGGGGCATCCACCAGAATCCCGTCGAATTGAAGATGGCCGATGGCCGATGGCCGATTCGATTTTGGATTTACGATTGACGATTTACGCGCCCGTTCTTCTGGTGGATTCGTAAATCGTAAATCGCAAATTGCAAGTTGATTTTGAGCGGCGTCACCTCGGCTCCTGCAAAACTCAACGCAGGTCACGCCGAGACGGGTGCAATTTTCCCGAACTAATTTCAAGCGCTCTTCGGAAACATCCTGTGCCACAATCCGGCCCTGGTTGTTCATGAGCTGCGCGATGAATGTTGTCTTGCCGCCGGGCGCGGCGCAGAAGTCCAAAATCGTTTCGCCAGGCCACGGATTCAATTCTGTCACCGCCAGCAGCGTGCTGGGGTCCTGAATGTAAAACCAGCCGTTCCGAAAACTGGTAAGTGATGCCAATGGCGGATGCGATTTCAACTCGAAGACCAGATTTTCCTCCAGCCAGTCACGGCGGACAAAATCGTATTCGACGTTTTCGTCGCGCCACTGCGCAAGCAGATCGCCGGTATTTTTCAAGGTAGGGCGCGTCACTCCGTGCACGCCGCTTTCTGTTGGCGGGGCGAGGCCACTAACGAGCCGGTTCGCGGGGACGCTCGCCCCACCAAACTTCAAGTTGCTCACCCGCGCATACGTCTTCGGTGGCGTGTTATTCCATTCCAGAAGTTGTGCCGTCTTTCTGGCACCCCAGCGCTTTTGCCACCGCGCGATGAGCCATTCCGGATGCGACCAGCCAAGCGCGGGCTGGGAAATTTTAAGTTCAGCCAGCAGCCTTTTTGTCGCCTCGGCTTCGCGCAAGTAACCGCGCAAAACGGCGTTCACGAAACCGGCTTGTGAGCCAAAACCGCCGCGTTTGGCAAGTTCGACGGTTTCGTGCACGGCGGCGTGCTCGGGAATCCGGTTGAGCCAGAAAATCTGGTAGAGGCCGAGCCGCAGCAGATTTTGGAGGCCGGGTTTTTGTTCCCGGCCATCGGTTTTCCGGGCAATGAGCCAATCGAGCGCGGCCTGCCAGCGGACAACACCACTGACCAGCTCCTGGCACAACGCGCGATTGACGGGTGAAAGCCTGGTTCTGGCCAGTGCGCGCTCCAGCAAATCCTCCGTAAAGCCGCCGCCGGGGCGCCGGTGCTGCAAAACTTCCGCCGCAATTTGTCTTGGATTTTGGTCGTTCACCGCGTTTAATGGAGGCATTGTGCTTCCATAATGCAATAAAAACGATGCTTTTATGAGAGAGGAATTTGAGAAATTGGCCGCGGCGGGCAAGATTGAAGGCCGCCACGTCGAGCCGCTGACGCAACTGGCGACCGGCGGCTTTTGCATGCACCGCAGTTGGGGCTTCGGCCGGATCAAGACGGTGGACACGGTGTTCGCGCGGTTCACCATTGATTTTCCCGGCAAACCGGGACACACGATGGACTTGGCGTTTGCGGCGGAATCGTTAAAGCCAATTTCCAAGGATCATATCCTCGCCCGCAAGGCGATGGACTTGGAAGGCCTGCGCCAGATGGCCGCCCGGCATCTGGATTTGATCAAGCTGGTGTTGAACAGCTACGGGGGAAAGGCAACGGCAGACCAAATCCAGCAGGTGCTTGTACCCGATGTCATTCGCGATGATTGGCGGAAATGGTGGGAAACCGCCCGGCGCGAAATGAAGAAGGACGGGCACTTTGTCGTGCCGCTGAAAAAGACTGAGCCGGTCGTCTTTCAGGAGCAGGAAACGTCGCTGCAAGACCGCTTGCTGGCGAATTTTCGCGCGGCGAAAGGTTTGAAGGCGCGCGTGGCGGTCGTCGGCGAACTGCTCAAAAATGTGGCAGATTTGACGGACAAACAGGCGGCGGCCAACGAAATCTTTCCGGCGCTGAATACGGACATTGCCTCCCATCAACGCACCCAACCGGCGGTCGCGCTCGAAGCGGTCTTCGTGCGCGATGAACTCCGCGCTGTCGCCGGACTGCCGCCGGCCGCTGATGAAATCACCGACATGCAAATCTGGGCGCAGGACAACGTCAAATTCGGTCCGGTGCTGGAGTTGATTCCCGCCGCCAAACATCATCGCGCGCTGGAATCGTACAAGACGGCGAACCCCGAGCGCTGGCACGAAATTCTGCGCGGCTCGCTGAACATTGTTTCCGCCAAGCTGTGCCGCGAGTTCACCAACCTGCTGATTCAGGAAGGCAAAATGGATTTGCTCAAGGAAACCCTCACCCGCCTCATCAGCCAGCACACGGCCAGCAGCGAACTGTTGCTCTGGCTGGGCCGCGACCGCAGCGACGCCTTCGCCGACATCCTCGGGCCGGAAGTGTTTCGCGCCATGCTCACGGCGATGGAACGCGATCAATTCAACGAGAAACGCTCCAACCGCCTGCGCGAATTCATCCTCGACGATCACGAATTGCTCGCCGAACTGACCGCGTCCGCTGACATCGAAGTGGTCAAGGACCTGACGCGCGCACTGCAATTCTCGCCCGTGTTCGACGACATGGACAAGCGTTCGCTCCTGGCGCGGCTGGTCAAGGCGCATCCCGCCGTGCAATCGCTGGTCAGCGGCGAACAAACCCGGCAGGACAGCGCGCTGCTGGTTTCCTGGGAAAGCCTGGAACGCCGCCGCGCCGAGTACGAGGAACTGGTACAAAAGAAGATTCCCGCCAACTCAAAGGAAATCGCCGTCGCCCGCAGTTATGGTGACCTGAGCGAGAACCACGAATACAAGGCAGCCAAGGAAATGCAGAAAATTCTTATGCGCCGCAAAGAGGAACTGGAAGCGCAACTGGCGCGCGCCCGCGGCACGGATTTTTCCAATGCCAAGACCGAGGTTGTCGGCATCGGCACCGTCGTCCAAGCCATCGACCTGGGCGCCAATCAACCGGAGGCTTTCGCCATTCTGGGCGCCTGGGATTCCGATCCGGACAAGGGTGTCATCAGCTACCTTTCGCCCGTGGCGCAATCGTTGCTGAACCGCAAGGTCGGCGATGAGGTCGAATTCGAATTTCACGGCGCCATCCACCGGCATCGCATCGAAAAAATCGAATCGTGGAAAACGCCGGCAGCCAGCGAGCAAACCACAACACTGGCTGCGGCGCCGGTGTCCGCTCCGGTGCAACAGCCGCAGGTTTGAGAATTTTCAGTTTTTAATTTTTAGTTTTGAGTACGGTCGCGAAGCCAATTTCCTTAATTCAAAACTCAAAATCCAAAATTAAAAACTTTTACGCTTTGCCGCCAAAGCTCACGTAATCGTCCACGTCCAGCACATCAAACCACGTGGCGATGTCGTCGCGCTTCGGGGCGGCCGTCTTGTGCATTTCGTTGAAATGCTCGCGCGATTCGGGGTTATCCGGCGCGCTCTGTTCCTGCCACGCCGACCAGGCCAGGATTTCCGGCATCGAGTGTTTGTGTTTGGCGTTCTGGTTGATCCATTCCAACACTTCGGTGTCACTCTTGTTTAAGTGTTTCTTCAATGCTTCGGGATCGATGCCGACAAACTCCAGGAATCCCTGGTCCAAGGGGCAGGCGTAATGGTATTCGCCGTTTTTGCCGGCGAGCGTCGCGCGACCTTTGTCCAACATGCGCGGCAAAATCACGTAACCGCCCAGCCGCACGCGCGGACTGCGCGGCGGAAACTTTGTCAATTCAGGTGTATTCAGTGACATAATCGTTTCAATGGTTTTTTTCTTTCCCATCGCGCCTCCGGCCCCTTGCCGGATTTAGCGACGTGCGATTAAGTTGCCGCGAAAATGTCGAATTGCAAGCGGCGGGCGAAATTTTTACCTTGGTTGCGTGAAACACTCTGGCAAAGCTTCGCTCGCCGCATTGCGGCTTATTGGTCTGGCGGGCGCGGCAGTACTCGCGCTACTGGCCGCCGCCTATCTGGGCATGGTGATTGGCCCCTTTGTGCTGTATTACCTGGCCGGGGTGCTCATCGGGCTTTGGGTGCTGTTCGCCGCCTTTGCGTTTTATTTTTTTCGCGATCCCGACCCGCTGGTGCCCACTGCTTCGAACCTGGTGGTTTCACCCGGCCACGGCATGGTGGATGCAATTGACACGGTGAATGAAACGGAATTCATGGGCGGTGAATGCCAGCGGATCTCGATTTTTCTTTCCATCATCAGCGTGCATGTGCAATACGCGCCGGTGACCGGCCGGATTGCTCTGTTCAAACACGCGCCCGGCCGGTACCTCAGCGCGCTGAAGGCCGAATCGGCGCAATTCAATGAAAACGTGCTGATTGGACTGGAGTCCACCGAGCCGCGCGGTGAAAAAATCGGCGTGCGCCTCATCGCCGGTGTGATTGCCCGCCGCATCGTGCCGTGGATCAACGAAAACGACGCCGTCCAGCGCGGTGAACGGCTCAGCCTGATTCAGTTCGGCTCGCGGGTGGACGTTTACCTGCCGCGCCACGCGAAAATCAAGGTGCAACTCGGCAACAAGGTGACTGGCGGTGAAACCGTCATTGCCACCTTTGACTGAATATGAATGACCCTCTACCATCGAAACCGGCACCCGACAATTCGGACGAAAAGTTAAAGATTTACTTTCTGCCGAACCTGCTGACGGCGGGCAATCTGTTCTGCGGCTTTGTGGCGTTGACGAAAATCGTCGAAGCCGATCCCCTGGCCAATGACTACTTCAGTCAAATCAAGCTGGCGCTCGCCTTCATTTTGCTGGCCTGCATTTTTGACCTGCTGGACGGTCGGGTGGCGCGGCTGGGCGGCACGGACAGCCCATTCGGGCGCGAATTCGATTCGCTGGCGGATTTGATTTCGTTCGGCGTCGCGCCGGCGTTTCTGGTGCAGCGCGTCGTGCTGGCGAATGTGTTCGGCGAATACCAGCAAATCAGTTGGTTCATCGCGTCCATTTACCTGCTCTGCGGCGCGTTTCGGCTGGCGCGCTTCAACGTGTTGTCCATCCACGCAACCGGCGGGGGCAAGGATTTTCTCGGTTTTCCCATTCCCTCGGCGGCGGGTTTGGTGGCGTCGCTGACCCTGCTCATCATCCATCTCAATGAAAAAGAGAAGGATCTCGGCAATTGGAATTATCTGCTGGCGATCGTGCTCATCTTTCTATCGGCCATGATGGTCAGCACGGTGCGGTATCCGAGCTTCAAATCGCTCGGCCTGCGCTCCCGGAGCACGTTCACGAAGGCCATCGGCGCAGCGCTCTTTCTCGGCTGCCTGCTGATTTTGCGGGAAAAAATCCTTTATTATGTCCTGCCGGCGTTTTTTACGCTTTACCTCGTTTACGGTTTCGTCCGGCCGAGCATCTCGCGCGCGTGGCGCCGGGAAATCGAGGAGGAAGACGAGGACGAACCGGGCGAAGCCCATTAAAACCATGCCGGAAGAGACAGCCAATTTCATCGCCGCCATCACGGGCTTTCTCATCGGCCTGCTCCTTTCGATGCCCGTCGGCCCCGTGAATCTCACCATCATCAATGGCGCCGCGCAACGGGGTTTTAAATATGCAATGCTCATCGGCCTCGGCGCGGCAACCATGGATGTTTTTTACTGCACGATTGCCTTCACCGGATTTTCGTCGTTCTTTTACCTTCGCATTGTCAGAACCTCGATGGAGGTGTTCACCTTTGTGTTCATGCTGTTTCTGGGCATGAAATTTCTCTCGGCCAAAACGGTGACGGCACCCACGCACCTCGGTGCCGCGGCCAGCCGGATTGAAAAGCGCATTGACGAAAAACTGCACCCGCACTCGGCGTACATGGTCGGCTTCACGCGCGTACTGGGCAATATGGGGGTGTTGCTGTTTTGGATCGTGGCGGCCGCTTATTTCATGTCGCATGAGGCCTATTTCACTTCCTACGAGTGGGTCGAGGACACGGTCGCGGCCAAGGCGGCGTTCATTACCGGTGTTGCTCTCGGCGCGAACACCTGGTTCTGCGCACTGAGTTATATCGTGTCGCGCCACGGTTACGGACGGTTCAACGAACAGACTCTCGTGCGCATGCAGCACCTTTCTGGTTTTTGCCTGCTCGCTCTTGGATTATACGATGGCGGGCACATCGCCTGGCAATTGGCCCACTTGGCCCGACATAGATTTTGAGGAAATATAACCTTTCTGCCCCAGCAGCTTCGTGGTTAATTTCCCCGCTTTGCATTAACCATTTCATATGCTGAAAGCCGGAATCGTCGGACTGCCCAACGTGGGCAAATCCACGTTGTTCAATGCCGTCACCCGTTCGCACAAGGCGCCGGCGGAAAATTACCCGTTCTGCACCATCGAACCGAACGTCGGTGTCGTCACCGTGCCCGAACCGCGGCTCGAACCGCTCGCCAAAATCGCCCGGGTCAACACGCTGATTCCGACCACGATTGAATTTGTGGACATCGCCGGCCTCGTGAAAGGCTCGTCGCACGGTGAAGGCCTGGGCAACAAATTTCTCAGCCACATCCGCGAAGTGGATGCCATCGTGCATGTCGTGCGCTGCTTTGAAGACCCTGACATCGCGCACGTCACCGGCGGCATTGATCCGGTGCGCGACATCGAAATCGTCAACACCGAACTGGTGCTGGCTGACATCGAGACGGTCAAAAAGCGGCGGGAAAAAATCGCCAAGGACGTTAAGCGCGGCGACAAACATGCGTTGCTGGAGGAGCATCTGCTGGAGAAGATTGGTGCGCACCTGAACACGGGCAAACCGGCCAACACACTCGGGCTGCCGCTGGCGCCCGACGAAAAACTTATCGTCCGGAGTTTCTTTCTGCTGACCGACAAACCGGTCATCTTCGCCTGCAACGTCAAGGAAGGCGACCTCGCCACGGCTGACCAAAATCCGTTCGTTCAAAAAGTGCGCGACTACGTAAAGACGCATCTCGCGTGCGAAGCCGTCGTCGTCAGCGCGCAGATTGAAAGCGACCTCGTGGATTTGTCGCCCGAGGAAGCCGCCGCCTATTTGAAGGAACTCGGGGTGGCTGAATCCGGCCTTGGGCAGCTCATCCGTGCCACGCATCGCGTGCTCGGCTTGCGGACGTTTTTCACCTTCAACGAAAAAGAGGTCCGAGCGTGGACGATTCACGCCGGCGACACGGCCGCGAAGGCCGCCGGCACCATCCATACCGACTTCGAGCGCGGGTTCATCAAGGCGGAAACGGTGAACTGCGAGGATCTGGTGAAATGCGGTTCGGTCGGTCACGCCCGCGAAACCGGCCATTACCGCATTGAAGGCCGTGATTACACCGTCAAAGACGGCGACGTACTGCTGTTTAAATTCAATGTGTAAGGTAGGGCGCGTTCTCCGAACGCGCCGCGCCGGGGAAGGGATGCCGTGTCGGCGTCCCAAATTAATCGGGGACGGCGGCACGCCGTCCCTCCCAATTACCCCAATTTATACCGCCGCATCTTCGGCCATGTCCAGATTACCGTTGCGGGCGCAAACCTGCGCCAGCGTTTCGTCCGGTTGAAACCCGCTACTGCTGCCTCCGCCGATGTGATACCGTCGGAACAACGCCCGCTGCGCGCCGGGAAAATTTTCCAGCACGGCGCTCATCGGTGATTGCGGACTAATGTCCATCGTGAAGAAATTATCTCAACAAGCCTTGACTGTCGAAATCAAAGTCCGTGCGGCAACAGCTTTCGGAAACGAAGGCCATTTTTTGTTCTTCAAATTCTAAAATTTTCTGGCACAGTCGCGGTATGGCGAAGCAGAAAAAAAATAGCATGGCAAAATCACGAACAATGATTTTGCGCGAAGATTCTCCGCCATATCACGTCAATGGGAACGGCCATGCAAATGGCGAGATGACAATTGCCGAATTGCAAATACTTACAGGAGATTGCCGCAAATTACTTCCTTCATTGCCGGCCGAATCCGTTCAGTGCTGTGTTACTTCGCCACCTTATTGGGGTTTACGAGACTATGCACACTCGGCACAAATTGGAGCAGAAGCTTCGCCGGATCAATATGTCAAAAATCTGGTGGAAATTTTTCGCGAAGTGCGGCGTGTGCTGAAAAAGGATGGAACATTTTGGCTGAATGTTGGCGACGGATACGCTCGGAATGGCGGGACTGGCAATCATGGCCCAAATGCAATCGTCGGTAACACAAGAAAACTGATTCAGAAACGTAATTGCAAAGTTCCGAATTGTTGGGGTTTGAAAGATCGGGACCTGATGGGGTTGCCGTGGCGAGTTGCCTTTGGGTTGCAGGAAGACGGTTGGATTTTGAGGTCAAAAATTACTTGGCTGAAAAAAACTGCAATGCCAGAGAGCGTCAAGAATCGGCCAACAAGTGCAACGGAGGAAATTTTTTTATTCGCAAAAGAACCAATTTATTATTACGACCCTGACGGCATTAGAGAGCCAACAGGTGCGAATTTAAGGAATTGTTGGGTACTCGGCCCAGACATTAGCGGCAGAGGGCATCCGGCCGCATTTCCGCGAGAGTTAGCACGTCGTTGTATTTTACTTGGTAGCCGATTTGGCGACACAGTTCTCGACCCGTTTGGCGGTTCGGGCACAACCGGCGCAGTTGCACAAGAGTTAGGGCGCAGAGCCATTCTGATGGAAATAAACTCTGAATATTCCAAAATCAGCAAGCAACGAATTCGGGATGCCATCCAAGTGAAGCTTCAGATTTAGCAATTATGCCACGCGAAATAACCTCTGATACTAACGCAGAAAAAGCTGTTCAAGCATTTACTGCTCGAACAGCAGACGCGTCGCGAGATTTAAATCTTGCGTGGCTGACTATCGCAGAACTTTTAATGACGTGTGAAATATGGGAATCAGGAGGGTGGCGGTCATTTCATAATCAGCCGGTGTTAAGAGAACGTAACGATTATAAAAAAGGTAAGAATGGCGTGCCTTCACAAGCGTTAAAGGAAGCGGCTTTGATGGGAGACTATCTTGCAAGCGCACTTGGAGTTAAACGTGATAATTTATGTTCAAATATTGGTAGCTTCCTGAAAGGGCTTAACATTCAACCGAACAATCCGCGAGGCCATGCCTTCCGCTCACTTATTGCCAATGCGCTTGCGGTATATGGCGATTCAGCATTGATTGTTCAAGAAGAAGTCAATCCATATCCATTGTTTCCCGGTTTTACGTTTAACCTGCGTTCGGCAAGTCCGCGCATTGATATTGTCATTTCGCGAAATAACCAAATTGTAGCTCTTTGCTCGACGCGCTGGTCTTATCGGCATGACCGCGTAGATATACTTGAGGAAGCGCATGCTTACATGGCTGCTGCTCGTCGCGTGAATCCGAATTGCAAATTTTTCGGTATAACGGCGGAAGTTAATCCAGCTAGATTAAAGAAAGTGGTAAAATCTACTGCGCCTTGTCAACGAAATGCTGCCGTGGAACGTCTGGTTCACTTGCATTGTCCATTGGTAACAACTGTTATTGGACACAATGGCGAATTGAAACACTTGATGGATTTAACAGAGTGGGTTCAGGATTCTAAAAATTGGCATTAAAGCAATCTTTACGCCGTGCCAAATGTGTCGCTCACAAAGCAACAAAAAGGTGTCAGTCCCAAGCATTGAAAAATTCTTCCGCGCCGTGTTATTGCTTTAATTTTCATCCGTGTTTCATCTGTGGCTAATTCATTGCCCGAAAAATTTTTGAACTTCCTTCACCACTTCCACAAACCGATCCACTTCGGCTTTGGTGTTGTAAAAGTAAAAACTGGCGCGGGCGGTGGATTCCACGCCGAGCTTGTGCATGAGCGGTTGCGTGCAATGATGGCCGCCGCGCAACGCCACGCCCGCCTGGTCCGCCAATGTCACTACGTCGTGGGCATGAACGTCCTTGAGCAGAAAACTCACCAAGCCGCCGCGATTTTGCTTCGGACCGAACAAGCGGATGTCTTTGATTGCAGCCAGTTTTTTGTAGGCGTAATGCGCGAGTTCCTGGTCGTGCTTCCAGATGTTTTCACGGCCAATGCTGTCGATATAATCCATTGCGACATGCAGACCAATCGGGCCGGAGATGTCCGGCGTACCGGCTTCAAACCGGTGCGGTGCTTTCTTGAACTCGGTCTTTTGATATTCCACGGACAAAATCATTTCGCCGCCGCCCTGATACGGCGGCATGGCGTCGAGCAGTTCCTGTCGGCCCCACAGCACGCCGATACCCGTCGGCCCGCAAATCTTGTGGCCGGAGAACACGAAGAAATCGCAGCCGACGGCCTGCACATCCACGGGCATGTGCCCGGCGCTTTGCGCGCCGTCCACGAGCGTGGCGATGCCGAGTTTCCGCGCGCGGGCGCAAAGGTCGGCGACCGGATTCACCGTCCCCAGCGAATTGGAAATGTGGACCATCGAGAACATTTTCACCTGCTTGGTCAGCAGCGAATCGAGCTTGGACAAATCGAGTAGGCCTTCGTCGCCGGTGATGGGCACGTAGGCGAGTTTGGCGCCGGTGCGTTGCGCGAGTAATTGCCACGGCACGAGGTTGCTGTGGTGCTCCATCTCCGTGAGCAGAATCACGTCGCCGGATTTCAAATTTTTCGCGCCCCAGGAACTGGCGACCAGGTTAATACCCTCGGTCGTGCCGCGCGTGAAGACGATTTCTTCGGCGCTCTTCGCATTGATGAACTTGGCCGCGCGCGCCCGCGCCGCTTCGTAACTCGCCGTGGCGCGGTTGCTCAATTCATGGATGCCACGATGGACGTTGGCGTTGTCGCGCTCGTAGTAATGAACCAGCGCCTCAATCACCACGCGCGGTTTCTGGCTCGTGGCGGCGTTGTCGAAATAAATCAGCGGCTTGCCGTGGACCTGCTGGTCGAGGATGGGAAAATCCTTTCGCAATGATGTCCAGTCAGTCATTTTTTATAAGGAAAACAGGAAAGCATGAATCAGTTCCTGTCTTCCTGCCTTCCTAATTATTTTACATCAACCCAAGTTGCAGCTTGGCCGCCTCGGTCATCATGCCCTGGTTCCACGGCGGGTCCCAAACGAGTTCGACGTTCGCCTCGTCAATCGGTTCGAGGTTCAACAATTTGTTTTGCACGTCCTGCGCGAGCATCGGCCCCATGCCGCAGCCGGGCGCGGTCAGCGTCATTTTCACGTCGGCCTTGAAACTGTTTTCGCCGACCGGCGTGAGGTGACAATCGTAAATCAGGCCGAGGTCAACAATGTTGACGGGGATCTCGGGATCGTAACACGTCTTGAGCGTGTCCCAGACTTCCTTTTCGAGTCCTTCCCGGGTAACCGGGCCGCCGGCGGCCGCCGCCGGTTTGGCATGCACTTCCAGTCCCAAAGCGTCGGCGTCCTTGCCGTCAATGCGGAACATGTTGCCGTTGACGACGACGGTATAACTGCCACCGAGCGATTGCATGATGTAAGCCTGGCCGCCCTTTTGCAGCGTGACCTTCGTTCCGACGGGCACCACGGCGGCTTCCACGTCGCGGGTCAAAGTTTTCGGTTCGGAATTCATAGCACACTTAAGTTTAATTTACTCCGGGTATCATCGCCGCAAACGCGGTTGAAATCAATTACGTCTGTTCGTCTTCTGTCGTCACCGGCTTGGCATCGCCTTTCAACGCCGCCATCACGGCGTGCCACGAAAGAATGGCGCATTTGACGCGCGCAGGAAATTTATGCACGCCCGCGAACACGGCCAGCTTGCCCACGTCGCCCTGGACATTGCCGGTCGTGACCATTTCGTGGACCTGCCCGAACATCTTTTCCACGTCCGCCTTGGTCTTGCCCTTGGCAAATTCCGTGAGCAGCGACGCCGACGCCTTGGAAATGCAGCAGCCGGAGCCGACAAAACTGATGTCCTTGATTCTGTCGCCGTCCAGCGCCAGAAACAGCTTCAACTGGTCGCCGCAAAGCGGATTATGACCCTGCGCGAAGCAGGTCGCGGCGGGCATTTCGTGGAAATTCCGCGGCTGCTTGCAGTGGTCAAGGATGACCTGCTGATAAAGGTCGCTCAGTTCGTCGAACATGATTCAATTTTCTGACAAGATTTACAGGAAGGACAGGATTATTAAAAAGCATCCTGAAAATCCTGTTCATCCTGTCACTTTCCAAGCAAATGCGGATTGGCCTCCAGCCGGTCCCAGATGATTTTGTCCAGTTGCTTACGCACAGCGTCGTGCTTCACGCGCGCGATGATTTCGCCGGCAAAGGCGTGAATCAGCATCCGCCGCGCGGTGTCCTTGCCCAGGCCGCGCGAACGTAGGTAAAAAATAGACTCTTCGTTCAATTGGCCGACCGTGGCGCCGTGCGTGCATTTCACGTCGTCGGCATAAATTTCGAGTTGCGGCTTGGTGTCGGCGGTCGCGTCGTCGGAGAGTAGCAGATTCTTGTTCGTCTGCTTCGCGTCGGTTTTCTGCGCGGCGGGATGAACGTAAATCCGCCCATGGAAGACGCCCTTGGATTTGTCATCGAGAATGCCGTTGAAATACTCGTGGCTGGCGCAATGCGGTTGTGCGTGCTCGACAATCATGTGGTGATCGGCGAGTTGCTCACCGCGCGTCAGGTAAAGGCCGTTCAAAATGCACTCCAATCCTTCGCCCGCGAGCTTGGTGCGGATGTTGGTGCGCGACAGTTTCGCGCCCAGTGCGAAGGAATGGACGTTTACGTTGCTCGTGCGACCGAGGTTCCCGGCGATGGTCGCCAGGTGAAAGGCATCCGGGGCTTCGTCCTGGAATTTCACGTGCTCCAGCGCCGCGTTGTCGCCGGCGACAATCTCCGTGACGGCATTGGTGAAATACGCGGCATGGTCCGCGGCCAGGTAGCTCTCGATGACCGTCGCCTTGCTGCCGGCCTCGGCCACGATGAGGTTACGCGGCTGGATTGTGTCGCCGTTATGCTTGGCCGTGGAAATGAAAATAAGTTGGATGGGTTCCGCGACGGCCTGGTTGGCCGGAATATGGACGTAGCCGCCGTCGAGGAAAAACGCCTGGTTCAATGCGGCGAAGGAATTGTCATCCGTCAACGCAAACCGGCCGAGCTGCTGTTCGATGAACACGGAATCCGTGGCCAAGGCAGCGGCGAGGCTGGCGACTTTCGCTCCTTTCGGCAATTCGCCCACGGACGAAAGCGCGGCCTGGAAATGTCCATTCACAAAAACCAGCCGTGAACCGGGCAGATGCGCGAAAACATATTTCTCCAAAGCGGCCTTGGCGGCAGCATCATTCGCCGATTCCGCCGCCGGCCTGAACGGCAGTTTGGCCAGCGGGGCAATGTTCGTAAAACGCCAGTCTTCGTCATGAATCGTGGGAAAACCGAGTTCGGCAAAGCGCGCCATGCCGGCCTTGCGGAGCGGCAACAGCCACGCCGGTTGCCGCGGTTCCGACTCAAAACGGCGGAATTTTTCCAGAAACGGTTCGGCGCCCTTGGGCAGCGCCTTGGGTGTCGTTTGCGTCATATTTCGTCGTCCTCTGTCAAAAATTAGACCGTCAATCTTCCATGCCCTTTGCCACCGCGCAAGCTAGGAGTTTAAGATGTGGCACAGACCTCCGGTCTGTGAAATTGAACCGCACCGGCCAGAGGCCTGTGCCACTTTTGGAGCGCGCTTGTTTTCGGGCGCAAAGCTGGCAATTTGATGGAACATGCTCACGCAAGCGGACATCCAAAACGCGCTGAAAGCCGTCAAATACCCCGGCTTTTCGCGCGACATCGTTTCGTTCGGGCTGGTGAAGAAAATTTCCGCCGCCAACGGCGCGATAAGTGTTTCGCTGCAACTCACTTCAGCTAATCCAGATGCGGCGCGACAAATCAAAGAGGAATCCGAGCGTGTCTTGAAGGCATTGCCCGGTGTGAACCGCGTTCACGTCGAAGTACAGCAGCCGGCTGCCGGACAGGTCATGCCATCCAATCCTTTTGCGAACCAAAATCGCGTGCCGGGCGTCAAACGCGTCATTGCGATTGCCAGCGGCAAGGGCGGCGTCGGCAAATCCACCGTGTCCGCGAACCTCGCCTGCGCGCTCAAGCATCTCGGTGCGAAGGTTGGTTTGCTCGATTGTGACATTTACGGGCCGAGCATTCCGCTGATGATGGGCGTGCACGAACGCCCAACCATCAGTCCGCGGGAACAGCTCGTGCCGCCGGTGGGGCATGGTGTGAAGGTGATGAGCATCGGCCTGCTGCTCACGGACGAGCAGCCGGTCATCTGGCGTGGGCCGATGATTACCAAAACCATCCAGCAATTCCTGATGGCGGTGGAATGGGGCGAACTGGATTTCCTGTTAGTGGATTTGCCGCCGGGCACGGGCGACGCACAACTGTCGCTCTGCCAGACCGTGCCGCTCGACGGCGGCGTCATCGTGACCACGCCGCAGGAAGCGTCGCTGGGCGTCGCACGCAAAGGCATTGCGATGTTCAACAAGGTGAACGTGCCGATTCTCGGCATCATCGAAAACATGAGTTATTTCACCGCGCCAAACGGCGAACAGGTGGAAATTTTCGGCCATGGCGGCGGCCAAGCCGAGGCGGGCCGGCAGAAGGTTCCGTTTCTCGGCGAAGTACCGATTTTCACGGAAATCCGGGAAGGCGGCGACCAAGGCATGCCGGTGGTGGTATCGGCGCCGAACAGCCCGGCGGCCCAAGGATTTGTCCAAATTGCCGAATCTTTGCGCAAGCGATTGGAATGAAACAACTTGTGCAACTCGTTCGTCCTTAGCTAGTTGCGATGCCAGGGCAAGATTTTTATTGCAATCCAGTTGAAAACCCCTAGTTTTACATCACATTTTCTATGTCGAACGCTATGAAAGGCGCATCTCCAGCGGACGATTTGCTGAAGAATTCCTCGCTTTACCGCGAGTTTCAGGCCGAGCGCGAGGAAATTCTTAAGCACAAGTGGATTGAGTCGGAAAAAGCCGGGCACGATATCGGATTCGAGCGGGCATTGACGGATTGGATTATCAAGCACCGAACGAACTGGCGCCGGGCACGTCAAAACGCCGGCCACTGACAAATTGAAAAAATTCCTTTAAGGCGGCACCGTGAGGCCGCCAAGGAAAATTATGAACGTAGATTGCGCAACGCGAATCAGCTCCGCCCGGCGGAGGGGTTCGCACTTTTTATTTCTTTCGCCGGGATACCGGGTACCGTTTCGCACACCGATTTTTGATTTGGTCTATGTCTGAAACCACCGTCATCCTCGATGCCACCGCGATTCAACGCGCACTCACCCGCATCGCGCACGAAATCGCCGAGCGCAACGAAAACAGCGCGGAAGTCGTCTTGGCCGGCATCCCGGTGGGCGGCGACCATCTGGCAAAACGATTGAGCAAAATTCTCTCCGAAATCTGGCAGCAGCCCGTCCCCGTCGGCATTCTCGATGTGTCCATGCACCGCGACGACCTCGATCAACGCGCCGCGCCGGAAATTCATCCCACCGTGATTCCGTTTGACGTGACCGGCAAGACGGTCGTGCTGGTGGACGATGTCCTGTTCAGCGGCCGCACCACGCGCGCGGCCATGGACGCGCTCAACGATTTTGGCCGGCCGAAAAAAATTCAACTGGCCGTGCTCATTGACCGCGGCCATCGCGAATTACCCATCAAGGCGGATTTCGTCGGCAAAAACGTGCCGACCGCTGACAATGAGAAAATCCGCGTGCGGGTTAAAGAAAACGACGGGGTGGATGAAGTAGTTTTGGAAAGAAATGAAAAATGAGTTAAATAAGATAAATCGGTTAAACAAGCGGAAGGCTGGTTACGCCATGCCAATCCCTTTGACTGATTTAACCAGTCACCCATTTAACCTTCACCCATGAGCTGGACCCGCAAACATTTGCTCGATATCGAGTCGCTCACTGTGGACGAAATCGTCACCGTGCTTGATACGGCGCGGGCGTTCAAGGCGGTCGGTGAGCGGGCCATCAAAAAAGTTCCTGCGCTGCGCGGCAAAACTGTTGTCAATCTGTTCGTCGAGCCGTCCACGCGGACGCGCATCAGCTTTGAACTGGCCGAACAGCGGCTGTCGGCGGACGTCATCAATTTTTCCGCCGAGGCGTCGTCGTTCAAAAAGGGCGAAACCCTCAAAGACACCGCCCGCAACCTGGAAGCGCTCAACGCCGACTTCATCGTCATCCGCCACAGCGCGAGCGGCGCGCCGCATTTCCTGGCGCGCGTGCTCGACGCCCACGTCATCAACGCCGGCGACGGCGCGCATGAGCATCCCACGCAGGCGTTGTTGGACGTATTCACGATTCGCGAGCACAAGAAAAAAATTGAGGCACTGAACATTACAATTTTAGGTGATATCCTCTACAGCCGCGTGGCACGCTCGAACATCTGGGCGTTGCGGAAGCTGGGAGCAACCGTGACGCTTTGCGGCCCGGCCACGCTGGTGCCGAAAACGTTCGAGCAAATGGGCTGCCGCGTGACCTACGACGTGGACGAGGCGATCCGGAACGCGGACATCATCAATCTGCTGCGCATCCAGCACGAGCGCCAGCGCAAGACAATGTTTCCCAGCATCAACGAATACATCCAGCTTTTCGGCCTCAACCAGGCGCGCCTCGCGAAAACGAAGCCCGATGCGCTTATCATGCATCCCGGCCCGATCAATCGCGGCGTGGAGATTGACAGCGACATTGCCGACTCCGGGCGTTCCCTGGTCCTGGAGCAGGTGACTAACGGTCTGGCGGTGCGCATGGCCGTTCTCTTTTTGGTCAACGGCGGCAAAGGGCCGCAGGAAGTGGAGGGAAACTGAATTTCAGTTCCGCTTCCAAAAAATCAGGAACACGCCGAACAACCCCACCGCCGCGCCCGCCAGATAATAGTGGGTGGCCTTGCCCAGCGGCGCGCCGGTAAATGCTTTGGTGAATTGTGAGCCAATCGAATTGGCCAAGTCGCGTCCCCGCAACAACAGCCACAAACCAATGACCAGGCAAATGACGCCGATGATTTTTTGGATGGTTCCGTTCTTGATCATGAATGGCCTGCCGAAATTGGGTCAGATTTGAAGCAATTTGATTTGTTCGTTGTCCTTCTCTATGGCTTCGCCGAGCGTTTGCGTCTGGCGACGGCGATGTTCGATGATGTGCTTGTCCAGCACCGGATCGTAGGGCACGGGATATTGGCCGTCATAACAGGCCATGCAGAATGATTCCTTCGGCAGGCCGGTTGCCTTGACCATGCCGGCCTGTGAAAGGTAATGCAGTGAATCGGCGTTCAGGTAGCGGCGGATTTCGTCAACGCTGTGGTTGGCCGCCATAAGTTTGCTGCGGTCGGGAAAATCAATGCCATAGACGCACGGGTTCATATGCGGCGGACAACTTACCAACACATGAACCTCCTTAGCCCCGGCTTCCTTGAGCGTTTTGACACGGGCCTTGCACGTCGTGCCGCGCACAATGGAATCGTCCACGCTGACGACGCGTTTGCCCTTCACGAGCGACGCAATCAAATTCAATTTCACCCGCACGTCGAAATCGCGGATGAGCTGTGACGGTTGCAGGAAGCTGCGTCCGACGTAGTGGTTGCGGATGAACGCCATCTCGAACGGGATGCCGGATTGTTCGGAATAGCCGAGCGCGGCGCACACGCCGCTGTCCGGCACGGGAACCACCAGATCGGCCTTCACCGGATGTTCACGCGCGAGCTGGCGGCCCATTTCCTTGCGCACGTCATAAACGCTGCGGCCGGCAATGGTGCTGTCCGGGCGCGCAAAATAAACGTACTCGAACATGCAGAACGCACGCCGGCGGTGTTCGGGAAACGCCTGCAGGCTGACCACGCCTTTTTCATTGATGATGACAATTTCGCCCGGCTCCACGTCGCGGACGAACTCCGCCTGAATCTGATCAAGCGCCACCGATTCGCTGGCCAGCACCCAGGAACCGTCCACCCGGCCCAGCGCCAGCGGGCGAAACCCGAACGGATCGCGTGCGCCAATCAACTCCCTTTCGGTCATGATGATCAGTGAATACGCGCCTTCGATGCGGCGGAGGGTTTGCACCAGCGTATTCTCGACGCCGCCCAGCACCGGTTGCGCGAGCATCATGATGATGATTTCGCTGTCCACGCTCGTCTGAAAAACCAGCCCGTGACTTTCCAGTTCGTCGCGCAGTTGTGCCGCGTTGGTCAGGTTGCCATTGTGGGCGACGGCAATCTGGCCGCGCGCACAGTCCACCGTGAGCGGCTGCGCGTTGCGGAGATTGGAAGTGCCCGTGGTTGAATAACGCGTGTGGCCGATGGCCATGTTGCCGACCAAGTCGTGCAACAGCTTGGGATTAAACACCTGCGACACCAACCCCATGCCATGATGCTTGAAAAATCTCCCTTCGTGGCAAGTGACAATGCCGGCGCTTTCCTGGCCGCGATGCTGAAGCGCGTAAAGACCGTAGTAGGTGAGTTCCGCGGCATTCGGATGCCCGAAAATACCGAACACACCACAATAATGTTTGGGATAATTTTGCTGCATCGCTTACTCGCGCCCGCCGCTGAATTGTCGCAGACACAAACGCGGTGCGCAAGACGAATGGAAATGCACCTGAACTCCTTAACCAAGCTCCGTTTTGATATTCCGATAAGTTGTGAATCCTGCGACCAAGCTCCCCTTCAGTTAACGCTTTGGCTTCTCGCTCAAACCGGTGGCAAAGTACACCACTCATTTTTTGGCCGAAAAAAACCAAAAAAATCACCGTTGCACGAATGGCCGTTGGGGTTATGTTGGCGAATAAATAGGCGTGGGCATTTTGCCCGGCGCTTGCTTATTGAACTTTTTGAGATACTGTTTCAATCATGGCTTTAACGAAAGTGAGTTCCACGGTTCATTTCATCTCGCGCGGCGCGACGGTAGGCGGACGCGGTGAAACGGCCAGCGGTCATTGGGTGCCCAATACGGATGTTTATGCCACCGACAGCAGCCTGGTCATCAAGGTGGAATTGGCTGGCATGAAAAGTGATAGCCTGGAAATCACGGTGGAGGGGAATCGCCTCCGCATTGCCGGCACCCGTCCGGACGGCTGCCGGGCCAATAAATGCAATTTTTTGGTGATGGAGATCAGTTACGGGCCGTTCGAGAGCGTGCTCGAATTGCCGCCGGGCTATGATCTCAGCCAAGCCAAGGCCATTTATGTGAACGGTTTTCTGCGGATTGACGTGCCCATGGCACAAGCGCGTTCCAAAATGACCAAGGTGCCGATTGCCGAAGGAAATTAAGCCGCGCGCGAATCTTTTCCGGCGCGCCGGCGTCTAACAATTACAATTGATGGAAACGACGATGACATCGCCGGAGACAGAGTTTGTCAGCATATTGGGCACCGAAAATTCCGGTTCGCCCCCGCGTATTTCTTCGCGTTCGCTCCCGGACACGCTGCCGATTCTTGGCCTGTCGGACATTGTCATCTTTCCCAGCACCCTCGTGCCATTGCTCGTCGAGACCGGGCCGAGTTTGAAACTGATTGATGATGCCGTGGCGGGCGACCGATTGCTGGGCGTAGTGTTGCAGCGCCAGCCCGAAATCGTCGAGCCCAAGCCGGAAGATTTGCACGAAGTCGGCTGTGTCGCGCGCCTGGTCAAAATGGTGAAATTTCCCGACGGCACCGCGCGCGTGCTGGTGGAAGGGTTATGGCGCATTCGCATCACGGAATACTCGCCGTCCTCGCCGTATCTGTCCGCGCGCTACGAACTGCTCCGCGACGAAACGGAGGACTCCATCGAGTTGCAGGCCATCCTGCGCAACGCGCACAAGCAATTCGAGGAAATCGCCAAACTGTCGCCGGCGCTTTCGGATCAGGTCAAAATCGCCGCGCTGAACACCGAACACCCCGGCCATTTCGCCGACCTCATTGCCGGTAACCTGAATCTCAGCCTCGAAGACCGGCAAAAATTGCTGGAAACCGCTTCCGTCCGCGAGCGCCTGCAAAAATTGCTGCCCATGCTCAACCGCGAGCAGGAGGTGCTCACGCTCAGTTCCAAGATTCAAAATGACGTCGCGTCGTCCATCGCCAAGACGCAGCGCGACTTTTTCCTGCGCGAACAGATGCGTGCCATCCAGCGCGAGCTGGGCGAAGGCGATCCCGGCACCAGCGAGGCCCGGTCGTTGCGCGAAAAAATCGAGCAGACGCCGATGCCCGATGAGGCCCGCAAGGCCGCGTTGCAGGAATTGGAGCGCCTGCAATTGACGCCACCCGCCGCTGCCGAGTACGCGGTCGAGCGCAACTATCTCGATTGGATTTTGAACCTGCCGTGGGAAAAGGAAACCGAGGACAAGATTGATCTGAAGGAAGCCGAGCGCATCCTGGACGAGCAACATTTTGGCCTGGTAAAAATCAAGGAACGTCTCTTGGAATTTCTCGCGGTTATCAAGCGTCGGAAGCAAATCAAAGGGCCGATTCTCTGTCTCGTCGGCCCGCCGGGCGTGGGCAAGACCTCGCTGGGCAAAAGCGTGGCCGACGCGTTGGGCCGCAAGTTTGCGCGCATCGCGCTGGGCGGCATGCGCGACGAGGCGGAAATCCGCGGCCACCGGCGGACCTATGTCGGCGCCATGCCGGGAAGAATCATTCAAACGCTGCGCCGCATCGAAAGCCGCAACCCGGTGATTTTGCTGGATGAACTGGACAAGGTCGGCGCGGATTTTCGCGGCGACCCGGCGGCGGCCTTGCTGGAAGTCCTGGACCCAGCGCAGAACCACACGTTCACCGACCATTACTTGGATTTGCAGTTCGACCTTTCGCGCGTGCTGTTCATCGCCACCGCCAACTGGCTGGAGCCGATTCACGCCGCATTGCGCGACCGGCTGGAAGTCATCGAACTGCCCAGCTACACCGAATCGGAAAAACTGGAAATCGCCAAGCGGTATCTCGTGCCGCGCCAGATTGAGGAGCACGGCCTCACGCGGCAGGACATCAAATTCACCGACGCCGCGCTGCGTAAGCTCATCCGCGAATACACCCGCGAGGCCGGCGTGCGGCAGTTGGAGCGCGAAATCGCCGCGCTCTCGCGCAAAGCCGCGCGCAAAATCATTTCCCGCAACGGCGCGGTGGTGGCGGTCAAGCTCAACGCCAACGGTTTGAAAAATTACCTGGGCCACGCGCGGTTCGTCTCCGAAACGGCAGAACGCATCACCGAATACGGCATCGCGACCGGCCTGGCCTGGACGCCGGTCGGCGGCGACGTTTTGTTCATTGAAGCCACGCGGATGCGCGGCAAGGGCAATCTGCTTTTGACCGGCTCGCTGGGCGAAGTGATGAAGGAGAGCGCGCAGACGGCGCTGAGTTATTTGCGCAGTCAGGCCAAGCTGCTCGACCTGGATTTGAGCAATTATCACAAATTCGACATTCACATTCACGTGCCCGCCGGCGCGACGCCCAAGGACGGGCCGAGTGCGGGCGTGCCCCTCGTGGCGGCGTTGGCGTCGCTGCTGACCCAGCGGCGCGTGCGTTCCCGCCTCGCGATGACCGGCGAAATCAGTTTGCGCGGCCGCGTTTTGCGGGTTGGCGGCATAAAGGAAAAGGTGCTCGCCGCCGTGCGGTTTGGCATGAAGGAAATCATTCTGCCGGAGCAAAACAAGGCGGACTGGCTGGATGTGCCGATGGAGGCGCGCACGAAACTGAAAGCTCACTTCGTCCGGCAAATCGCGGACGCACTGCGGCTGGCCCTGGAACCGAAATGATGGGGCGGCTTGCATCAGTCGCGCTGGGTTTGTTGACCGCCTTGGGCGCGATTGCGGGTCCGACCAATACGTTGTCCGAAGCGGAAATCCAAGGCCGCCAGCTCGCGCAACAAATTCTGGAACAACGACCCGCAGAAAACTTCACGAACACGGGCGTTTTGATAGTGAGCAATGGAGAAGGCAAGCGTTCTGAATTCCCCGTGAAATGCGTAGTGGTCACCACGGAAACTGGCTGGGAAACTTCCTACACAGCCGAGCAGTGCATTCAAAATAGCAACGAATGGAACACGTGCCTGACCGCAATTAAAGTGGAGCACTCCGGCTGGTTGCCGGACCGGTATGAGAAACAAGTGTGGTCGGAGCAAGGCGTAAAATCAAACAACGTGGCGGCGATTAGCTTTACGGTGGATAAAAATGGAACGCCAGTCATGCATGGGGCTACTCGTTCATCGGCAACTGTTGCCGTGACCGGAGAGGAAATTTTCACGCCGTTTGTCGGTTCCGACTTCTGGATTGCCGACTTGGGACTGGAATTTTTCCATTGGCCGGAGCAGAAAATTTTGAAGCCATACGAAATGCGGCGCGGTCGCTCGTGCAAGGTCTTGGAAAGTATAAATCCAAATCCAGCGCCAAACGGTTACTCGCGGGTGGTGTCGTGGATTGACAACGAAACGCTTGGCATCGTCCAGGCCGAAGCTTACGACGCCAAAGGGAAATTGCTGAAGGAATTCTATCCGAAAGACTTCAAAAAGGTGAACGAACAGTGGGGAATGGGCGAAATGGAAATGATCAACGACCAGACCGGTTCGCGGACGTGGATTAAGTTTGACTTAAAGCGACACGATTGAAATTGGAAGCAGGACGCAAGGCAGATTTCTTCGCGCCCCCTTGGGGATAAGTCATTAATAAGTCATCCGGCCGGGCACTTGACTTTGGCCGCCCGGCGGCTCAGGCTCGCGTCCACGGTATGAGCGTGACGTTTCGCTTTAAGCTTTTGATGATGGTTGCCTGTTGCGTTTTCAGCGTTGGGCCAGAGCCGCGGGTTTTTGCCGGTGAAACAAATTCCGCCGTTGTCTCTCCGCGCCAGGCCGGGGATAAAATCGCCCAGGATTCTTTAAACGCCTTTCTTCAGATTCAGGAACAACTTCGCGCCACGCAATTGCTCATCGAAAGCAACCGGGTGGCCGCCGCCGCCGAAGCGCAACGGGATGCCGCGGATTTGAACGCGCGCCTCCAACTGCTCGAACAAACCGTTGCGGCGCAGGGCGCCAGTGAAATCGAGGCGACGCAGAAGGCACAGCGGCTCACGCTGGTTCTGGCTGGCGCGTTTGGCGTGGTCGGCCTGGCTGCCATGCTCTTGATGGCCTACTTTCAATGGCGCGCTGTCACGCGGCTGGTCGAATTGTCCAGGCTCCATCCGTCCGCGCTGGCGTTGGCGGGCCGGGGCGCGTCGCCGATGTTGTCGGCGGGCGAGGTGTACGCTGCGCCGGAGCGCGCCGCCGTGCAATCGGCGAACGCGCGTTTGTTCAACGTCGTCGAGCGCCTGGAAAAGCGGATTCTCGAACTGGAACACATCGCCCGCGCGCCGCTGGCGGAAACTACTTCGCCGCCCGCCGCCGGTCTCAACGGCGCGCCGCCAGCCTCAACGGATCGCGAGGAATGCATTGCCAACCTGCTCGCGGAAGGCCAGTTGTCGCTCAACCGCAACGAGCCGGAGAAAGCTTTGGAATGTTTCGATCAGGCGCTGACGCTTGACCCGAAACGCACCGAGACGCTGATTAAAAAGGCAGGCGCGCTCGAAAAGCTGAACCGGTTCGAGGAAGCCCTGGTTTGTTACGATGACGCCATTGCCGCGGACGGTTCCCTCACCATGGCATACCTTCACAAGGGCGGCTTGTTCAACCGCATGTCGCGGTACGAAGAGGCGTTGCAATGCTACGAACACGCGCTGCACACGCACGACCAAAGAGCCTCCGGCGAGAAAACCGTCGCCTAGTTTGAATTAAACTCCAAGCGGTTGTGGATGCGCTCCACCTCAAGCTGGCGGCGGATCATGCCAATCTTGAGCTTCAGCAATTCGCGATTTTCCTCATTCAGCGCGGTGAGTTCCTTCTCCAGTTCCTGAATGCGCGCTTCGTAGGAGCGCAATCGCTCCTGTAACGGCGCCTGCACGGAATCAAGGCGGCGAATCATCGCGGTAATTTCCAAGGCGGCCTCCTCCTGTGCCTTGAGCAATTCACGGCGTTGCGTGGCCAGTTCCTGGACCACGGTCTCTTTAAGCACCTGCGCCAGATGCGGCGCCAGACCGGCCCGGGCGACGGCTTGTGCCTGTTCCGCGCGCCGCTCTGCCTCCAGGGCACGCTGGCGCCATGCGGCCACCTCCACCTCCGTCCTGGTCTTGTCAGCTTCGACCGGCGGCGGGGTGTGCGTCAGCGACCGCGGGCGGAGTATCAAAGGCGCCGGAATTGTCGGTGGCGGCGATGGTAGTGGTGACGCCATCGGGGTTGCCGGAGAAGGAGGCGGGGTTGTTGGTGACGGCAGTGACGGTGCCTTGAGGGCGAGGGCGATGATTCCATCCGCCATCGCTGTGCCGTCCACGCCGCAAACGGGACACTTTATCGGCGACGGCATGCGGCCGTTCAGCGGATACACGTCGAAGGCGTATTTCTGGCCGCAACTACAAACGATTTTGACGGGCACTTTGACGGGCATCATGCGGGCGCGCCCGAGCTTATCACCAGTACGACGGAGGAAGTCAAGCCAGACGTCCATTCCGGGCCAACGCAACTTTACCATAAAAATGATTTTTGCTCGCCTAACTGTTGATCACCCGACCAGAGCGTCACGCGCCAAGCGACGAGTTCGCCGAAATTTTTATAGTCACCGCCGCCGAGCGTCAATGAATCCCAGTGACGGAAAAAATGAGGCGCAACCGTTTGTTCGAGCGTGGCCTGGCGCGGCGTTCCACCCTGGCCGATGCCGCGCAATTCGACCCGCAATTTCAATTTTGCGTCGCCGCTGTCCGACGCTTTCCACAAAACATCGAAGCGAATGGCCGAACGTTGATCAGCGTGTCGGCGAAGAAAAGCCTGGTAGGCATCGCGGTCGTAAAGGCTCGGCGACAGCGCCTCCTGGCCTTTGAGGTCGAGGAAAAGCGGCAAGACTTTGATGACGCGGCCCGTGACGGTATCGCCGGCGAAGGCCGCCGAAAGCGAACCCAGCAAAAGCAAACTCAGCAGCAGCAGCCGACGCATGACAAAACGATAACGGGCGGCGACACGAACTCAATCGTAATTTCATTACTTCCAGTAGAAACTCAGAACTTCGATGCTGGTGGCCGTGGTGGTGTTTTGATAAAGAATTGCGACATATTCGCGTTGGTAATCGCCAATTTTAGCAGTCACATGAACTTCGAAGGTGTGGCTGCGGGTTGTAATCCCTTGGGATCTGGATATGCCGACCTCTGCGGCGAATTGATTTGCGCTGGCGAAGGGCGTGTCATCTGCCGTGCCGTCCACGCCGTCGGGTCCGGCGCGCAGGTTGATGATATTTTGCGCAGCAGCAGCGTCCCCGCCAAGAATCAGTTGCAGCACGTTTGTGTCGGCAGTGTTAACGTTGATCTGCCCGCTGGAAATGGGGGTAAAAAGGTCCTTCAAACCGAAGGGATAATTCGGCGCTTGAAACGGCGAAGTCTGAAAGCCGAGTTTTTGCTGAAAGGCGGCCGGTTCGTGATTGGTGGCGCTGCCGCCCCAATAAATTTCCGGGTGGTCCCGGATGCCCTTGATTAGCAGCAATTCGGACAGGTTGTCAATCGGCGCGTTCTTGGCATAATAGGGAGGATCCAGACTTTGATAATAATCACTCTCCGCGCCGGCGAGCCGCGCCCCGCCGGGCGGGCCGATCCAATCCAGGATGGAATCGGAGATGACGGAAATGTCGTCCGCGCCCACACCCATTAAGGTGAGCGCCTGCTGCAATTCCTGCGGGTTGATTCGGTTGATGTTCACCTTGCGTTCGAGGTCCACGATCTTGACCGAAACGGTCCCGTCGCCGACCTGATAATTGTCCAACGAAATGCTGGTCAGCGGGCTATTGGACTCGTTGACGCCACCCGGCCCGCCAGCCCAAATTTGATTGAGCGCCTCGTAACGATTTAATGCCAGGTCCTGCGACAGGACGTAACGCGCCAATTCCACGCCCGAACGGCCCAGCCAGAGCAACTGCTGCTCATGGTCGGCGTTTTGCGCCAGTTTGGTTTCAACTTTGATGGACGCCGCGAAGATCGCCGCCATGACCGACAGTACGAAAATTGCGATCATCACGATGAAGAGCGCTATGCCCCGTGGCTGGGTTGGAGCGGAAATTTTCATCATCGTCCGATTTGCAACGCTGACGGCACCGTGATTGACGGAATGGCAACGACGCGGGTGACGGCCAGCGCCGGGCCGGCATCGCCGAAACTGTGGTTATTTTTGCTTCCGCCGAGCACCAGGGTGAAGCGCACCATCGTGGGAATTTGATTGGTGTTGTCCCATTCGTCCGACCAATTGTTGGCCGTGGTGTCCCAGCATTCGACGGTAAAATTCTGCACATCGCGGGCCAGCACCAGCGGGTGCTCCTGTTCGTCCTGGCCCATGTCCATGAGGATTGGATTCTGCCGCAGCACCAGATCCTTCTCCGAATTCGGCCCGGCTTCAACCGTGAACGTCACCCGCCGCAAATTAAAATCACCAAACTCCCCGTTGCGCGGGAAATCGCCCGGCAACCGCGCCGTGAAACTGAGCAATGGCTCATCGCCGTTCTGGACGACGAAGCTGTAATACTGGATGGATGCCTGAAACGACTGGACGCATGTAAGCGCGTCTTCGATGGTCCATACCGCCATGCGGCGGCGCTGGACCTGGGCCGTGGCCTGCTGTCCCACTTTCGTGGCACGCAAAATGAGCAGCCAGGACGAATAAATCGCCGCCATCACGAGGCTGAAAATCGCAATGGCCAGCATGACTTCGAGCAGCGTGAAGGCGCGAATGGGACGAGGGCCGAGAGACGAGAGACGAGGGCAAAAAAAGTTTCGCGCGCAGTGTGCCGGCGCTCGACTTTCGACTCTCGACTTTCGACGTAAAAATTTCATCGCCCAGCCACCGTAGCTCCATCAAGGCTGCCCGCCTGAGAATTCGGGCTGAACAGCAGGATGCTCATTTTGGAAACGACCGGCTTGTCGCCGGAGTTGCTTTGAATGACGA
>Ga0326728_10006459_pt1 | contig 31525 bp, 23 predicted proteins | sample MB3enrmetagenome_FD_207602 | JGI IMG/M metagenome (GOLD analysis project Ga0326728, IMG submission 207602) | Lab enriched peat soil microbial communities from McLean, Ithaca, NY, United States - MB31MN | ecosystem: Environmental > Terrestrial > Soil > Wetlands > Peat | place: USA: New York...
CGAAGCCCGTGTCCGAAGCCTTGTCGAAGCGTTCCTTCTCAATCTCGTGGCCTTCCTCGAGTTGTTTCTTCTGGACCGATTTCTCTTCCTCCTGCGCGCGTTTCGTCGCCTCGAGGTCAACCAGCGATAAGGGAACTTCTTCCCACTCGGAGCGCTCGACGCTAAAGTAGCGAACTCTGTCCCCGTTCACCTCGTAGCTGGAAACAAGTTGATAGGTCCCATCTTTCAGGAACAGTTTCTGGGTGGTTGCGGCCGGCAGTGATACCCACGTCAGGCACGCGAGCGCTGCCACTATCATTAATACTCCGCGCAGGAGGAGTTTCATGGTTCAACCTTCGTTCATTGAGATGCCGCACCGAAGGCGCGCCGGCCCAGAAAACTCGTGCCATCATGCAGTCCATTCATGCGGCTTCCTTGGTCTCCAAGTATCTTCTCCCGAAGCAGGGGGCAACCTCGAAGGTTGAAAGTCAGTACGTTGTCGAGGTCCGCCGCTCGATAGCAGTCACGATAACCCGATGTTCATCTGAATAGACGTCGAAGAAGATGCGCCAATCACCGACACGACGCCGGAACCCCTCTTGGCCCCCCTTCAGCTTGCGCACGTCGCCCCCGAACGGGTTTGCTTCCAGCTCATCAATCGCGCGCCGAATGCGAGCCCGGTCGTTGGACGAGATGCGTTTAAGAGACTTTTGCGCGGGCCCTGCGAGGGCCACGAGCCACGGCTTCTTGTCTGCGGAGTTCATCAAGGGTGATGTAGTCCCCACGTTCGTATGCGGCCCTACCGCGAGCAATAGCTCGTTGCTCGGCAGGGGTAGGAGCCTCTTCTGGGAATTGCCGAATCGAAATGTAGATCCGGAGCGCCTCAAGTACGAGTTCGGAGCAAGTCCGGTGCTCTTCTCGGCTAGTTTTCTCGACCTGCTCTGCCATCGCGGCGGGGAGTGAAACGGTGATCGTTTGACAGGCTCTCATAGTAATCAAGTCTCCAAATCCTATGTTAAGAGTCTAACAGACGAACCGCAGGAGCGGCAACCTCCAGACAAGGGCTCGCGCGCTCAGTGAATTAACGCATTTCGATCTTCAATACGCTGTCGTTCGGGTCGGGCGCCATGGAAGGTACCGTAATCAGCAAGCGATCTTTCTTTTGCTTGAAGCGGATTTTGTGGTCCGTCGCCAGCAGGGTGACTCGGGAAACCCGGCTCGCTATGGCGGGCAATTCCAATTCGGGTTTCGATGGCCAGTCGAACACGTGGAGATAAATCGCCTTGCCCTTTGCCGTGGTCTTCCCAAAGGGGAGGTTTTGCCAGGGCCCGTAGGTCGTCCCGTAGATCGAGTCGCCGTTGACCTTCATCCACTCTCCCATCGCCTGGAGGCGTTCTACGAATTCAGGTTGAATTGTGCCCTCCGGCGTGGGGCCGACATCCAGTAGGAAATTGCCGCCTTTGCTCGCCACGTTAGCCAGGTCCTGAATGAGCACTTTTACGGATTTGTACTGCTGATCGTTCTTGTTGTATGCCCAGGTGTCGTTGATCGTCATGCAGGTTTCCCAAAGCTGAAAATCCTCCGGAGGAGGGACTGTAGCAGGCGAAGAGGCCGGAGAGCCGGCCGGCAAGTTCCCTGGATTACTCTTGGTCGGAATCCGGTCCGGAATCTCCTGCTCGGGAGTCACAAAATCCCCGTCCACCCCGATCCGGTTGTTGACCAGCGTGGCGGGCTGGAGTGCATGAATCAGATTGATGAATCGCTGGCCCTGATACCTCTCGACGCGGTCGAGGCCGTCGAACCAGACAATCGCCACCGGGCCATAGTGGGTCAGCAATTCCCGCAGTTGGCCCTGCATGTAATTGAGGTAGGCCGGCCACTCCGTCCGCGTTGCGTCGCCGTGCCAACTATCTTTCACCCGTTGCGTAGTGTCCCGGTAGCCAGGGTGGTGCATATCCGGCGGAGAATAATAAAAGCCCAAGGGCATGCCGGCCTCATGGGCCGCTTTGGCCAGCATGGCAATGACGTCCCTGCCGTAGGGGGTGTTGGTTATTTTATAATCGGTCAGCGTCGAGTCGAACATGCAAAAGCCGTCGTGATGCTTGGTTGTAATCACCATGTAACGCTGTCCGGCCTGCTTGGCCAACTCAACCCACGCCGCAGGGTCGTATTGGGCAGGATTGAATCTCTTGTACAATGTTACGTACTCAAGTTCGCTGATATTCCAGCGGTCAGGTTCCATGATGGGCCACGAAGCCTCCACGCTGGCTACTGAATACGGACCCCAATGGATGAACATTCCAAATTTCGCTTGCCGGTACCAAGCTGTCCTCGCGTCCCCTGATTGCTGTGCACCCTTGGGCGGGTTCACGCCCTCCGCGCCGCTTAGGGACGACATCGCGATCAGCAAATAACCTGCCGTGAGTGCCAAAAGAAAGACCAGCCTTCCGACCCGACTCTTCCGCATGGTTTCCCTCCCACTAGTCTCCCGTCCCAGTGATTCGTGACGTAAGCCGGGGCGATTCGATGGCGTCTCCCTGCCCCTATTGTTAGCTCGCCCCTTTGGGGCTCGAATCATTCCCAACCACGAATCAAACGTGTCCACATTACGAAGACGCCTGCACCGCATCACCCCAACAGGCTTATTTGCGCCTTAGGAACTCGCGGATCTTTTCGAAGTCTTCGCGCAGGATTTTCTCCTCGCGGGGGTTGCGCAAAACGTAGGCAGGATGAACGGTGGCGAGGGCTTTGGAATGGGCAAAATCGTAGAACTGGCCATGAATCTTCGTTATGCCTTCCTTGATTCCCAACACGGTTTTGACTGCCGGCGCGCCCAGGCAACAGATCAAACGTGGCCGAATGGTCTCGAGCTGCCGGAAAAGAAAGGGTGAACAAGTCTCGATTTCGTCCTTCTCGGGCGTGCGATTTCCGGGCGGACGGCACTTGACGACGTTACAGATGTAAACCTCCTGGCGTTTCATGTCGATCATCTGGATCATGCGATTCAGAAGCTGCCCGGCACGCCCCACAAACGGCAAACCCTGCTCGTCTTCGTCGGCCCCCGGACCCTCTCCCACAAACACCAATTCGGCGTGTGCATTCCCTTCCCCGAAAACTATAGTTTTCCGGCCGCCGGCGAGCTTGCAGCGCCGGCAATCCCCCAGGTCCGCCCGGATCTGCTCGAGTGTTTCGGGGCCTGTCGGTTTTGGCGCCGGTGTTTCGAACAGGCTGAAGGAGGCCACGGGCGGCCTTATGGGTGCGGCCGCGGCTACGGTCGGCGGGACCTCGACCCGAGGCGGCGGGGCGGCAGGACCGGCAGGCATGGGTTCGCGAGCGGCCGGCGGCGTCGCAACCCGAGGTGGGAACGCAGCCGGACGCGTCTCGGCAGGCGTGTCGTTAGGCGCAGCAGCCAAGGTAGCGGCAGGTGGTGGGACGGGCCCTGCATTAGCTAGGGCCCCTGGGTCGCGACGGTAGAATTCCTCGATTCCCAGTTCACGGTAGAATTCCAACCAATTGGTGAGTTCCTGTTTTAGCCCGTCATCCATTATTCGGCTCTTGAGTAGAACCCCCTCACCCGGCCCGCCCCGCCTGATGAAAACGGTGGCTGCGGCCCACCCTCTCCGCCAAGGGGGAGAGGGGCGAGAAATATAGAGACTCCAGACCCTCTCCTCGCGGGGAGAGGGCTCGAGATCTCTGCTTTTTCCCAACTGGCATGTCGGGTTCTGCCTACTGCCTACTGCCGACTGCCGACTGCCTACTGCCTACCGCCTACTGCCTTCCTGATTGCCACGACCTCGTCGAGGATTCGCTGTGCGACCTCAAGCTTGCTCATTTTCTCGAGGGGCTTCGTGTGACCGTCGGGGAATACCAGGGTGACGATGTTAGTCTCCACATCAAAACCTGCGCCCGGCTGGGAGACGTCGTTAGCTACGATGAAGTCGAGGTGCTTGTCGCGCACTTTGACCGCGGCGTTAGCCAGCAGGTTTTCAGTCTCCGCCGAGAAGCCTACCACCACTTGTTCCGGCCGCCGCCGGGAAGCCAGCATGGCCAGGATATCCGGCGTGTGCTCAAGCTTAAGGTGGGGAATCCCATCCTGCTTCTTAAGCTTCTGAGGATAAACGTCCACCGGCCGGAAGTCCGCCACTGCGGCTGCCATCAAAGTCACCGTAGCCTGCTCGAAGTGATGCAGCACGGCCTGCGCCATCTGCTCGGCGGTGCGGACGCGCTCCACTTGCGCCCCGGCCGGAGGATCGAGTTGAGTAGGCCCGCTGACGAGCACCACTCGTGCCCCCCGGCGGTAACCGGCCTGCGCCACCGCATATCCCATCTTCCCGGAAGACCTATTGCTGAGGTAACGCACCTCGTCCCAAGGTTCCTGGGTTGGCCCAGCCGTCACCAGCAGGTATTCGCCGTCCAAATCGTCCCCAACCCCTAGGGTGGCAAGCACCGCCTTGGCGATGCTCTCCACGGAGGTGAGGCGGCCCGCCCCCGTCATCCCGCAGGCGAGATAGCCCTCGTCAGGCGGCAAGACCTTGACTCCCCGCTCGCGCAGAATTTCAACATTCTTTTGCGTGGCGGGGTTTTCCCACATATTCACATTCATGGCCGGAGCTGCGATCAGGGGAGCCTTGGTGGCCAGGCAGAGAGTGGTGAGGAAATCGTCGGCAAGGCCGTGGGCCATCTTTGCCAACACGTTTGCCGTGGCGGGAACAATCACCACGGCATCAATGGCCTGCGCCACGGCGATGTGCTCGATGGCGCTTTCCACATTGGCTGCCCCCTGCGGTCCGCCGCCAAACATTTCCGTGATGACTTTTCGGCCGGAAAGAGCTGCAAAAGTGAGCGGAGCGACGAATTCACAGGCATTCCGCGTCATTACGACCTGGACTTCCACGCCCCTCTCTTGCAGCAGGCGCAAGAGTTCCGCAGCTTTGTAGGCGGCGATGCCGCCGGAAATCCCTAAGGCAACTCGCATGACGATACCAGGATTCAGGATTCGGGATTCGGGATTCAGGACTGTAAACCTGGGCCCCGCCGGCATTCAAGATTCCAAATTCCAGACCCTGGGTATTTAATCAAGAGCCTGAATCCTGAATCCCGAATCCTGAATCCTGTCCTTCCTACTTCTTCGGCTTCTTGTTCTTGTCAGTCTCGCCGGCGGCCGGCGCCAGCAATTCGAAAGGCACCAGGCCCGCCGATACTTCTAACTGGGCTACTCTTGTCAGCCGCTTTTCGGTGCTCTGAATGAGCGGGCGCGCGCCGGCCTGAAGCTGGCGGGCGCGCTTGGCAGCGACCAGAATATAGCGAAACTTGCTGTCGATCTTCTGAGGAAAATCCATCCGATTCATCCTCCAAATGTCCTGCAAATCTCTTGAGCGCGCCCCGCCTGGGTCTGGCGCCGCAACCGGCCTGCCTGGACTATCGCTCTCAGGGCCTGAGTGGCCCGCGGGAGACGGTCGTTAACGACCAGATAATCATATTCAGGCCAGTGGGAGATTTCCTGGCGGGCTGCCGCTAACCGTCGTTCTACAACCGATGGCGAATCCGAATGCCGGTGCGTCAGGCGCCGTTTCAGCACCTCGAAGGACGGCGGCAATATAAAGACGCTGAGCGCTTCCGGCAAACGCTTCCTGACTTGTTGATGCCCCTGGACATCGATATCCAGCAGCACATCGCGCCCCTCCACCAAAATCTTCTCGAGCTGAGCTTTCGAGGTGCCGTAAAGGTGTCCAAAAACCTCGGCCCATTCGATGAATTCGCCCGCAGCGATCATCCGCCGGAAGCGCCGGCGGTTAACGAAAAAGTAGTCGCGCCCTTCTTTCTCACTGTCTCGCCGCGGCCGCGTGGTATGGGAAACCGAAAAAGCCAGATCCGGCAGAGTGGCAATCAGCCGTCTTACCAGGGTTGATTTCCCGGCTCCCGACGGCGCCGAAATAACCAATATGCTGCCGCGTCCGCAGGAAAGTCCCTTATTCTCCATCATTCAATGTTCTGAGCCTGCTCGCGCAGCTTCTCGATTTCGCTCTTCATCTCAATCGCCAGGTGCGCGACCTCGAGGCCCACTTCCGGCAAATCCGTGGTCTTCGAGAGCAGCGTGTTCGCTTCGCGGTTCATTTCTTGCAACAGGAAATCGAGCTTCTTGCCCACTTCAGGACTCTGTGCGAGTAGTTGCTTGACCTGGGTGACATGGCTCCGGAAGCGCGTCAACTCCTCGGTGGTATCCGAACGGGAGGCCAGATACGCAACCTCGGCCGCCAGCCTCGCCCCGTCCAATTCCGTACTGCCCATCAAATCCCTTAGACGGCTTTCCAGGCGATGCTGATAGAGCTTCGGAAGGCGTTCGGCCAGTTTTGTCACTTCCTCAGTCAGCACCTCCAGCCGGGCCAAGCGGGCCTTGAGATCCCGCCCCAAGTCTTCGCCTTCGCGGCCACGCATCTCGTTCAGGCTCAACAAAGCCTCAGTGGCCACACGCTCCAGGAGGACGCGGACCCGCTCCAGGTCCTCCGTGGAAAGCTCGCCGTTTCCGCCCGTCGCCAGACCGGGGACGCGCAGCAGAGCCACCAAATCCGGATCGGAACTACAGCCGAATTCCGCGCGCAACGTCTGGTAAGCGCCCACGTAAGCTGCCAGGAGCTTACGGTCAACCACCAGTCCGGCATTGCCGGGCTGATCGAAATTGACGGTCACTTCCACATGCCCCCGTGTAATGTGATTCTTGATGAGCCGCCTCAGCAGGGGATCCATGGACTCCAGTACCGACGGGAAGCGAAGCTGCACGTCCAGAAAGCGATGGTTGGTGCCACGAATGCTCACCGCGATCGAGTACCCTCCCTCTTCAGCTTGAACCTTACTGTAACCCGTCATGCTTCGAATCATATCGTCTTGTCCATGTTCCGGCAGCGATTCCACGGAGGGGGATCGTCCAAGGGCGGCGTGTGACCGCCACGACATCAGGTTGACTCACCGCTGATCCTGCTATGTTAAGCGCGGCGAAGCATCGCCGCAATGGTTATCTGTCGTTGAATTCTTTCACACGTTCTCTTCCCTGCGCAAGGGCCAGCTACGGTTCCGCGTCCACAAATTGCAGCTCGTGCAACTTCTGGTACATGCCCCCCCGGCTGACCAGGTCCACGTGGCTCCCCACCTCCGTGATGGTGCCGTGGTCCAGGACAATAATTCGTTCCGCGCGCCGCACCGTCGAAAGGCGATGCGCAATCACCAATACGGTGCGGCCCTGCATCAAGTTGGCCAGGGCTCTCTGAACCAGCAGTTCCGATTCCGTATCGAGTTCCGAGGTGGCCTCGTCCAGGATGAGTATGGGTGGATTCTTGAGAAGCGCGCGCGCAATGGCAATGCGCTGGCGCTGCCCCCCCGAGAGCCGTTGCCCCCGCTCTCCGATCACCGTCTGGTACCCCTCGGGCATTTCCAGAATGAAGTCTTCCGCCAAAGCCGCTCGGGCAGCTTCCCGGGCGGCCTCCTCGCCGGCCATTTGGCTGCCGTAGCAGATGTTATTGTAGACGGTGTCGTTGAAAAGTATGGTTTCCTGGGTGACGATCCCGATTTGAGCGCGAAGTGAATCGAGCTTTAAGTCCCGAACGTCATGGCCGTCGATCAGGAGCCTGCCGCGCGTGACGTCAAAGAACCTCGGAATGAGACTGGCCAGCGTCGTCTTACCCGCGCCACTCGAGCCCACAATGGCCACGACCTCTCCCTTGCGAATTCGCAGGTCGATGTTGCGCAGCAGCGGCAAAGACTCTTCGTAATCGAAATCCACATTCTCAAACTCAATGTGGCGCTCGAAAGGCGGTAAGGTCGACGCCCCCGGCTCGTCGTGAATGTCCGGGTGGAGGTCGAGATAGTGAAAGACCTGCTCGGAGGCGCCCACGGCCTGCGCGGCGGCGTTATGAACGCCGGTAAGCCGCTTAACTGGTTCATAGGTCTTAATCAGGGCATAGAGAAAGACCACAAACCCTCCGGTGGTCTGCGCGTGATGCAAGATCTCATTGCGCGCATAAAGGAGAATACCGGCGACGGTGATGGCGCCCAGGACTTCCATGATCGGAGACGTTGCGGCCTGGGCCCGAACCCAGCGCAAGCTGACCCGGAGCAGCCGCCGTGTGGCGGCCTTGAATTTCTCCACCTCCAAACGTTCCATGCCAAAGGCCTTGACAATGCGAATGCCGGAGAACGTCTCCTGGAGCACACTGTTCATCTCCGCCATCTTATCCTGGCTGGAGCGGCTCGAAATGCGAATGTAGCGCCCTAAGTTGCGAGAGGGAAGCACCACCAAGGGCACCAGGATCAGCGAGCCCAACGCCAGCCGCCAGTCGATGTAAAACAGAACCGCCAGCAACCCGATCAGCGTAAAACTTTGCTTCAGGAAGTCTGCGGCGGTCTGCGAAACCGCAAATTGAATTCTCTCGATGTCACTGGTGACCGTCGACATGAGCCGCCCGGTGGAAGTCCTCGTAAAAAAGGCCATCGACTGCTGGATAATCCTTGAATAGAGAAGATTCCGCAGGTCCCTCACTACGGAATGGCCGATGAAGTTGATGAAATAGGTTGCCAGGAACTCAGCGACCCCTTTGAGCAGTGTTACCGAGACGATCGCAATGGCCACAATAGTCCATGTATTGTGGATCCAAGCCGGGAAAAAAGACTGGAGGTAAACCGCCCGCCCTCCGAAGGGCCACTGGAACAAGACAATCTTACCGGCATCCGTGCGTGGAGCAAGCACGGCGTCAAAGACAGGTTTAATGAGTAACGCCGTCAGCGCCTCACAAACCCCCACCAAGGCCATCAAGATGAAAGCGACCAGGAAGCGGAAGGAGTAAGGCTTTAGAAAGGCGAGTAGGCGTTGGACTTGGGTCTTCACGTTAAAAGCCCCCGTTCGACCAAGCCCATAGGATGTCCATCACGCAGAAGTTTAACCTCCAAGCGCAACCGAGTCAACCCAAAAGGCTAAGGTTGGAGTCGTAACCCGTCTTGATTTGCCGCGGCAATCTTGGCCGTGACCGTGCACGGACAGAATGCCCGTGCCGTCGGAAATTGAGTCACACCCCAATGGGGGCCGGACTTGGTCTGAAAAGGAATTGCCTCGCTCAATCGGCCTCGACCTGATTCCCGGGTGGGTCGTCGCACCTTATCGACGGATTGGGGAGCGCACCTTTGGGCTTGAATCGCCGCAGTGGTTGGCGTAATCTGGGGTACCGAGCTGGGAACTGCCCCCTGTCTCGGCTTTTTCTTCCCGGCTTTCTTGCATCCCGCACTACCGGTAATTCGTAGACTATCGTCGAGCGTTTCAAAGCGGAGGTAATCGCCATGCGACGCGCCGTTGGTTTCTCTGCGAGCGTGATTCTGGTGCTGTATCTCGCTTGCGGTACAGGTTTGCGAGCGCAGCAGTCTCGAGGGAGTTTCACGGGAACTGTCACCGACACGTCCGGCGGAGTGATCCCGGCCGTCGTGGTGACAGCTACCGAGGTCGACACAGGCATCAGCCAGAACTCCGTGACCCAAGAGGACGGCTCTTACACCATCCCCCTCTTGCCTCCCGGCCGCTACCAGCTGAGCGCCCAGAAAGCGGGCTTCGAGAAGACGACGCAAGGCATCATCGTTCTGGCCGTTGACGCCCACCCTAAGATTGACTTCCAATTGCAGGTGGGCTCGCAGGCCACCACCGTCGAGGTGCAATCCAGCGCTCCGGTTTTGGACACACAGACTTACTCCGTGGGAACGACGGTTGAGCAGGCCAAGGTCAGCGAGCTTCCTTTCAACGGCCGCCAGTTCCTCCAGGCCACGCTTTTCACTCCCGGCGTCGTGCCCGGGTCGCAGGGTTCGGAGCTGAACGACAATCGAGGCGGCTCCATCAACGTCAACGGCATGCGGGAGACCATGAACGACTTCCTGCTGGACGGCATGAGCGACACCTCGATTGCCGTGGGCACCTACTCGGCCTCGCCGCCCCTCGATTCGATCGCGGAATTCCGCATGGAGACCGGTGTCTACGACGCCAAGTTCGGAACCACGGGGGGCGCCCAGGTCAACATGGTGACGAAGTCGGGCACCAACCAGCTTCATGGCTCACTCTATGAATACCTGCGCAACAATGATCTGGACGCCCGCAATTTCTTCGAGCCCTTCGTTCCACCGTTTCATCGCAATCAGTTTGGAGTCAGCCTGGGCGGACCCATAGTATTGCCGCACGTTTATGATGGCCACGACAAGAGCTTCTTTTTCATCAACTACGAGGGCCTGCAAGACCGGCTCACCTCTTTCAGCCGCGCCCATGTCCCCACGGTCGCGGAGCGCGGTGGCGACTTCTCCGACCTCCAGGCCTCCGATTGCAGCACCCAGACCGTATTGTTGAACCCTCTGTACATTTTAGGCCAGTCCCAGTCTCCTACCATACCGGGCAACAACGTCGCCAACCTGTTTGTCGACCCGGTGGGCCAAGCGATGGTCAACCTCTACCCCAAGCCTAACCTGGCAGCGGGCTGCGGCGGAGAGAACTTCACGGCGCCCGTGCTTACCATCATCAATACCAACAGCTATGTGGGCAGGTTCGACCACCGCTTCGGATCGAAAGACAGCATTTTCTACCGCTACAACCTCACCACGGATTCCGAACTCTCGCCCTCCGGCCTGCCCACAGGCGTTCCGGGCTATGGCCTCCGCCGGCTGGATTGGTTCACGGCAACGGGACTGGACTGGGTGCACACTTTCTCACCCACCGTCATCAATGAAGCGAAGGTTGACTACAACCGCTGGCAGTATGACTGGACGGCCGAGGATCAGGGAGACTTGGTCAACCAGCAACTCGGTATTCAAGGCGCTCCCACGGCCCTGCGCGATACCGGTTCTCCCAACATCAGCTTCTCGCCCTACGACGGCCTGGGAGCTTTCACCAGCGCCCCGCAAGCCGGCGCCGTCAACACCTTCGAGTACGCCGATACAATAACTCAGATCCATGGCAACCACTCGCTGGCTTACGGCGTTCAAATCCGCTCCATCAAGCGCGGCAACTTCTATGAAGACATTGACGCCCGCGATGCGTACAGTTTCAGCGGCGTAGTGACGGGGGCACTCGTCGAGTCAGCCCTTCAGCCGAGTCAGCTCAGTCAGGCATGTCCAACCGGGAACTGCACCTTTGGCAACGGCGTGGCGGACGCCTTGCTTGGCCTTCCTACTTCCTGGATTCGCGGCTTTTCAGGCTACATTTCCGGGGCCGGGAGCGAGAACGACTTCTTCGCGCAAGATACCTGGAAAGCGCGCCGCGACCTGACTGTCACCTACGGCCTGCGCTACGAGTACAACACCCCCATCACCGACAAGGCCAACCACCTTGCCGGTTTCGACTTCAACAAAGGCCAACTGCTGGTGGCCGGCAATACCCTGGCCACGCTGGAGAGCTTTGTAGGAACCGCGCCGGCGAATACCGCTTCGGGGTATCCGGTGGGGAACTTCGTCGTTTCAGGGTACGAAAGCCTCGGCAGCAACGCAGCCAACCGGTCCCTTCAGCATTCCGATCCCCGCGACTTCGGCCCCCGCATCGGATTTGCCTGGCAGCCCTTCAATAGCAAAAAGACGGTGTTGCGCGGAGGTTACGGAATCTACTACGACCAGATGACCGGCGAGCTCTATTTCCAAAAGAGCTTCAACCCACCGTTCTTCCAAGCCAGCTCGGGCAACCTCCAGGACAACGAACAGCCGGTGTTGGCAGCGCTGCAGCCGGGTGGTAGCCTGCCGCTTGGCAGCGGCCTCTTCCTTCAGGACCTGTTCACCTCGCCCGCCTTGGCGCCCACGCTGTTCCCCACCCTGAATCCGGTGATTATCAACTTGCACGATTCCACCATTCAGCAGTGGTCATTGGACGTGCAGCGGGAGTTGCCGGGATCGTGGCTGCTGGATGTGGGTTACGTGGGAACTCATGGCGTGCACCTGCCCTTTATGTGGGACCCGAACCAAGGGAACAACTCGAACCCCGCCCTCTGCTCCGGTGGTGCATGCCCCCGCACTTACACCGACTACCTCACCATGTCCTATACCGATTCTGCGGGGAAGTCGAGTTACAATTCGCTGCAAGTCAAGGTGGAGAAGCACTACTCGAAAGGCATGGCGGTTATCGGGGCTTACACTTATGGCAAGTCACTGGACACGAACTCGACCTACTACGGGACCACAGGAACTGCGAACTTTCCCGAGAATTCCTACGATCGCGCGGCGGAGAAAGGCCGCTCCGACTTTGATTATCGCCAGCGCTTCTCCCTGGCATACGTTTATGACCTGCCCATCGGAAGTACGATGTGGAAGTCGTCGAATCGGGCGGTGAATTACGCCATCCGGGGCTGGGAGGTCGCGGGCATTGCCATGGTCCAGTCGGGTGCTCCCTTTACGCCCACCGTCGATGGGAACCCGAGCGGCAACTTGGACTATAATGACCGCCCCAACGTTGTTGCCGGTGTCCCTTTTTACCCGGCCCATAAGGCCGTGCAGCAGTGGGCCAATCCTGCTGCGTTCTCGACGCCCGCACAATACACTTACGGGAATGCCGGCCGGGATATCTTGAACGGCCCCGGCGAGGCCGCCTGGGATTTCTCCCTGATCCGCAATTTCCCGCTGGGCGAGTCGAAAAAGCTGGAATTTCGCGCCGAGATGTTTAACATTTTGAATACAGCCAACTTTACCCTGCCGAACGGTGACGTCAGTTCCCCCTCCTTCGGGGTGATTGGCAACACCGTCCAGCCCATCGCCGGACAGGCCTCCGGCGGGCCGGGCGACCCGCGCGAGATCCAGTTCGCGCTGAGATTGACCTGGTGAAGGCAGAATTCAGGATTGAGGAGTCAGGAGCCGTCAATCGGCCTGGCGGTTTGCGGGACAAGGGCCTCTAGCCCCGAAGGGGCATAATCAGGCCGTCTGGTATAATGCCTATCTCACGACCATCGCGGAGGAGGCACGTCGATGCACCTGGCTGAATTCAAAAATGAGCCGCTACGGGACTTTAGGGGCAACCCGGATCACGAACTGCGGATGAAAGCGGCTCTGGCGGAAGTCGAAGCGCAGTTGGGACGGGAATACGAGCTGGTGATCAATGGGGAACGGATCAAGACTCAGGATAAGTTTTCCTCAACTAACCCTGGCCAGAAAGATCAGGCCGTTGGGGTAATCTCCAAAGCCGACGCCGGCCTGGCGGAGCGCGCCATTCGCGGCGCGGATGAAGCCTTCAAGGCTTGGAGCCGCACACCCGTGGAGCGGCGCGCGGAATTGGCGCTCGAAACCGCCCGGATCATAAGGGAACGCAAGTACCACTTCATGGCGTGGATGTGTTACGAGGTCGGCAAGACCTGGGCGGAGGCCGACGCGGACGTCGCCGAGGCCATCGACTTTGCAGAGTTCTACGCCCGCGAAATCCTCCGGCTCGATCCGCCCCAACCTCTCACTTCGGTTCACGGCGAACGGAACTTCCTGCGTTACGTTCCATTGGGACTAGGGGTCGTAATTCCGCCCTGGAACTTCCCTCTCGCCATCACCACCGGCATGACATTGGCCTCCGTGGTGGCGGGAAACACCGTGGTCCTGAAACCTTCGAGCGACTCCCCGGTGATCGCGTACAAGCTGTTTGAGGCCTTGGAGGAGGCGGGAATGCCCGCCGGAGTGGTGAATTACCTCCCTGGACCGGGTGGCGCGGTCGGAGACTCGCTCGTGGGACACCCGCGAACTCGCTTTGTGGCGTTTACTGGTTCCAAGGAAGTGGGGCTTCAGGTCAATAATGTTGCGGCCAAGACAGCGCCGGGGCAGATTTGGGTGAAACGCGTAATTGCGGAAATGGGCGGCAAAAACTCCATCGTGGTGGATAGCGAGGCGGATTTGGAAGCGGCGGTGGAAGGCGTCACGGCGTCCGCCTTCGGATACCAGGGCCAGAAATGCTCGGCGTGCTCGCGGGCCATCGTCGTCGAGTCGGTTTATGAAGCTTTCCTCGATAAGCTTGAGCGCCGCGTGGCGCAGATTAAAGTCGGCCCGGCCACCCGGCCCGACAGCTACATGGGTCCGGTGATTAACGCCCGGGCAAAGCAGTCCATCCTTGAGTACATCGCGATCGGCAAGAAGGAGGGACGTCTCATTGCCGGCGGGGGTGAAGATCACGGACCGGGCCACTTCATCCAACCCACCGTGATTGCGGACGTCGCCCCCAAGGCACGCATCGCACAAGAAGAAATCTTCGGCCCGGTGCTGGCGGTCCTCAAGGCCAGAAACTTCGAAGATGCCCTGGAGATCGCCAACAACACCGAGTACGGCCTGACCGGCGCTGTCTACACCAAGAACCGCCAGAAACTGGACAGGGCGGCTGAGGAGTTCTTCGTCGGAAACCTCTACTTCAACCGCAAATGTACCGGCGCCCAGGTGGGCGGCCACCCCTTTGGCGGCTTCAACATGTCCGGCACAGATTCCAAGGCCGGCGGCCATGACTACCTGCTGCTCTTCACTCAGGCCAAAGTAGTGTCCGAAAAATTCGCGGCGTAGTGGTGTGTCATCCTGCCCCCGTCGCCTGTCATTCTGAGCGGAGCGAAGAATCTCAGCAGTTCGCTCGTGACAAACCGCGCGACGGATCACAATGATTTCTGAACCGAATGGCGCAACGATGAGAGCGCGGGAGAACTGCGGTGATCCTTCGCTTCGCTCAGGATGACAGGTGGCCTTTGTGCTAAGATGAACGCCAATGGCGATGCAGGCATCAGCTCAGCAATTCGCGGCCAGTAAGCACATTTTACATCGGGGCGATGCCCGAGACCTGGACTGGATTGCGTCGGAATCCATCCACCTTGTTCTGACCTCGCCACCGTATTGGACGCTAAAGAAGTACCCGCACAACAACGGCCAGTTGGGTCTGATTGCCGATTACGACGCATTTCACGACGAGCTCGAGAAGGTCTGGCGCCACTGCTTCCGTGTATTAGTCGCGGGGGGGCGACTCGTCTGTGTTGTGGGAGATGTATGTCTTTCCAGGCGACTCAACGGACGGCACGTCGTAATGCCTATGCACGCGGACATTGTTCTTCGTGCCCGCAAGGTCGGATTCGATAATCTTACCCCTATTCTCTGGTACAAAATCGCCAACGCGAACCATGAGGTGGAAAATGGGTCGAGCTTTCTCGGCAAACCCTACGAACCCAATTCCATCATCAAGAACGATATTGAGTTTATCCTAATGCTTCGAAAACCAGGCGGGTATCGACAGCCGACCGAGGCACAACGAGACGCCTCAAGGCTAACTAAGAAGGAACACCAGGAATGGTTCCAGCAAGTGTGGAAAGGTCTAACAGGCGAGTCCACCAAGAATCATCCGGCTCCCTACCCTGTGGAGCTAGCCTACCGATTGGTGCGGATGTTCTCTTTTGTGGGCGACACCGTTCTGGATCCGTTTATGGGCACGGGCACAACGTTGGAGGCCGCCGCCCGGTGCGGTCGAAACAGCATTGGCGTCGAGATAGAATCCACTTACGTAACCATAGCAAAAAAGAGGTTGAAGCGAGCACCCTGTAGCAAGCGTGGTGAGATTCTGAACTCCGTTATCGTCCGCTGAATCTCTTAGCCTTGAAGATCTTACATTTTGCGGGTTGACAACCATCAGGTCGGGAGGCTTACTTTGGAACGAGTGCCGACACGTTTTACTGTTGCTGATTACTGCGAGGGAATGCGCCGAGACGAAATTGTCGTTAACCAAGAATACCAGCGAAGCGATCAGGTCTGGCCCCAAGTTGCCCGGTCGTACCTGATCGAGACGATCCTAAAGGGATTTCCGGTCCCAAAGCTCTACCTGTACCAAGTAACCGACGTTAGAAGCCGAAAAACACTGAAGGAGATAGTCGACGGCCAACAGAGGAGCTCAGCCATATACAGCTTTTACGACGACGGACTCAGGTTGTCAAAGTCTGCTGAGAACGAGGACGTCAGAGGGAGGAAGTATTCGGAATTGGATGAGGAGTACCAGCACAAGTTCCTCGATTATGCAATCGACGCCGACCTCTTTGTCGGCGCAACACCGTCGGAGGTCGTCGAAGTGTTCCGGCGGATGAATTCGTACACAGTGCCTCTGAATCCTGAGGAGAACCGGCACGCTCTGTGGCAGGGTAAATTCAAGTGGTTCATTAACGGCTTGGCTGACCGACTCGAGGCGATCTTCCTTGCAACGGGAATCTTCAAAGAGAAGCAACTGGTCCGAATGGCAGACAACAAGCTCCTCAGTGAACTTTGTCACTCGTTCCTATACGGAATCCGAACGACAAACAAGCAAACCTTGGACCGACTGTATCAAGATAAGGACGAGGATTTCCCTGAGCGAGACGACTTACGCGAAAGAATACTTTCAGCGTTCAAGATCTTCAGAGCAATGGAGGCAATTCACAATACCGTCTTATCGAAACCCCATATGGCTTACTCCCTCATTCAGGCGATCACGCATTTAGATAAGCCAGTTCCGAGGCTCGAGAGTCTGTTTGGGTCGCCTGGGATTCGCGCGCTGGACCTGGACGCTGCTCTCCCGCGGCTAACTGCGCTCGCCAACGCTGTTGAAAATGGGGAGGAGACCGGTAGATTCGCTAAGTTCGTCAAGGCATCGAGTGAAAAAACGAACGTTGCCTCGACACGCGCCATTCGATTCAAGAACTTCTGCCGCGCCCTTGCAGGTTGAGTAGGATTGTGTGCCCCTCACCCCGGTTGACAAAATTACAGAGGAGGGCCAGTCGTCGGCTCGCCAGGCTCAGGCCTGTCGCCCACTCGCTCGCCCTGCCGGCAACAGCCGAAAAGGACCGTTTGGCTGCGTGGGTGGTCATCGAAGCCCGCAATCTCTGGGCAGAGTTCCTGCGAGCCTATTATCTTTCAGGTGCCATACGTACGCACGCGGCGTCCGGCATGCCCGTTTTCTTTACGACCATTAGCTTTCCCGACGCAGGCGCTGCGCTCATATTCTCAGCGCAGTTGAAGAACAAGAAATTTACCAAGCGTGCCGTCCGACGCCGCGACGAACCACCGTGGCACGTTTCGCGCGACTACCTTTCGTTGTGTAGGAAGGTAGGTTTTTCAAACCTAACACAGATCCTTAGTGCTTTCTCTTACCAGACGGACTTTTTCGAACAACTCACCCCCGTGCGAAATTTCTATGCACATCGGTGTGACGAGACCTTTCGCAGGGCAGGGCAGGTAGGTATAAGGCTCGGACTCTCCAGCAAACCAGACCTTCGACCGACTGAAATGATGTGCTCCAAGCTGCCCGGTCGGCCGCAGAGCGTCGTCTCAGATTGGCTGGACGACATTGAAAACGTCATCGGGCTGCTGTGTGCATGAAGTCGCCGACTGGCGGCGGCATAGCCTGTTTTGGGGTGAATGAAGCGAGGGCGCGCCAGCGATAGCGAGACGGTGGCACTACTGACATGATGAGGCGCACATGAACTCAAAAGAGATCTTTCTGCGGATCTGGGAGCGGGAATTTCAGACGACGGTCAGGGTTTTCAAGGCCTTTTCGGCGGGCCAACTCGATTTCAAGGCGCACGAGCGGTCGCGGTCGGTGCGCGATCTGGCGTGGCAATGTGCGATTGATGAGGGAGTGATCGCAAGCACCGAAGCCCGGAACGACCTCAGGAACGTTCCCGCCGGTCCGCCGCCACCTCAGACAATGGAGGAGATTGTCGCTGCATACGAGAATGCGCATGCGAAGGCGGTCGCGAAGGTGAGCCGGTTCTCGGAAGAAGAGTTCAACCGAACTGTTGCATGCCTCCTGCCAGGAGGGGAATGGAAGATGCCTCAGCCCGAAGCCTTCTGGGGAAACCTCATGGATGAGGTGCATCACCGAGGGCAACTGACTGTTTATCTGCGCCTGGCTGGTGGAAAGGTGCCCTCTATCTACGGGCCTTCGGGGGATGAGGCGCCGCCGGGATTCTCCGGGGCGTGACCGCGAATCAACAGCCCTCTCTTGGCGCCGACTTCACCCCTCACCCGGCCCGCGACGGCTGGTGAAAGCGCCGTCGCGGGCCACCCTCTCCCCAAGGGAGAGGGCTATTCATCATTCGTTATCTCCCCACATTCGCTGGGTCGAAATCGTTTTGCAGGGCGGCGATTTTGACGAGCCAGGATTTGTACTGAGCGAGTGAGAAGGGCGGCAGGCCCTGGAGATAGTGATTGACGTAGCGGTGCCCGTTGGCGGTCCACTCCATCAGGAAGAGCCGCTTGCCGGAATGGAACACCGGGATGCTGCCCACCTCAAGGTTCTCGTTCGCCTTCGACGCGTAGTCGCCTTCCAGCAGAGTCTCACCCGAGTCCGCATCCCAGACGCGGTAATGGCCGCGGGCGTCTTCCCTTGAATCATTGCCGACCACCACGCGGACGCGCCAGTCCTGGGGCTCATCCACCATCAGGCAGACAGGTTGCTGCACACGGCGAATGTAGTAGTAAGCAAGCTTCTTGTTGAAGTAGTAGTCCACGATGGCATCGGAGAACTGGGGCCAGCCGTCCATGACATTCCACCAGATCAGGCCGGTGCTGCGCCACTTCTTCAGGCGGGTCATCTCCACGAAGAACTTTTTTGCCTCGGCCTGGGAAACCTGCGAGGCCAAAATGAAGTCCTGTACGTTGTCCGGAATCTCACCGAACAATTCCTTCACCTGGTTATCCATCAGGTCGATGCGGTACGGATTTCCCGACATGTCGGTGGAATGAAAGACCCACTGGGGATTGTCTTTCCACGGCCACACGTGGTGTTCGTCCACGAAGCGCTGGATGGAGGAAAGCCCGGGGCAGCCGTGGTAACCGATCTCGCTCACAAAGTGCGCGGTGTGCTGGGTGTAATAAGTGCTCTTGAAGTAGTCGCGCGGACCCCACAGGTGGTCCTCGGGCATGAGCTCCGTTTTCCCAGTGGCAATGACTTCCGGAGCCATGTAGGGGGAGCTGGGAAGATAAGGCCGGTAAGGATCGCACTGGAAGACCACCTGCGGCAAGACCTCCCGCGTGATCTTGTTGTGGGCGGGATCAAGGCCGGAGAAAAAATAAGACTGGTCCACTTCGTTGTCGCCCGACCAAAGGGCGAGAGAAGGATGGTTGCGCAGTTTTCTCACTACCGAGATGGCTTCGTTTCTCATAACCTCGAGGAATTCGGGCGTCTGCGGGTAGATCGCGCAGGCCATTGAGAAGTCCTGCCACACCATGATTCCGTTGCGGTCGCAAATATCAAAGAAGGCGTCGTCTTCGTAGACGTTGCCCCCCCAGCTTCGGAGCATATTGCAGCCAAGATCGATGAAGAGGGCGAGTATCGTTTGGTAGCGTCCGGCGTCGCGGCTGTGAAATGCATCCGCGGGCACCCAATTGGAGCCTTTCACCAGGATCGGCACGCCGTTGACCCTGAAAAGGAACTGGCCGGGCTTTTCGATGCTGGTGATCTCGGTGCGAATCAACTCGATTTTGCGGATTCCCACCCAGTCCTCGCGCGACGCCAGCACTTTTTCGTCCTGCAAGAGTTGGGTCGTCACCTTATAGAGGTTGGGATCGCCGTAGCCCCTGGGCCACCACAAGCGGGGGTCGCGGACCCGGATTTCAAACCTGCCGGCGCTGAATTCCAGCTTGTGAACCTGCGCGAAGGTGGATTCGCCGCAATGACCCTCCACTCGCAGCCGGAGTTCGGGAAGAAGCGCCAGGTCCGTGCTAAGTTCGTAGGAGACAGCCAGCGTCGCCTCTCCCGGATCGACGGACAGCGTGGTGAAATACATGTCCTCGAGTTCGTGCCGGGCGTGAACGATGAGCTCCACCGGGCGCCAGATGCCGGCCGAGACCGCCCGTGGCATGATGTCCCAGCCGTAAGAGTGCGCGGGCTTCCGGATCCAGACTGCCTCCTGGTTGGTCTTTCCCGCGCTGATGGTGTAAGCCGGGTCGTACCGCTTCGAGGCGGCCTCGATGATGGGTGACCTTAATCTCACTGTCAGGGTGTTTGGCCCGGCAGGGTTCAATTTGCCGGTCACGTCAAAACGCTGCTCGATGAGGGCGTCGGCGGTGCCACCCAGTTCCTTCCCGTTGAGCCAGTACGTGGCAAGACAATCCACGCCACGGAAGCGCAATTCCACCCGGCGGCCGGCAGCGCCCGCTGGGGTTGGAAACTCACGCTGATACCACCACTCGTAGAGTTCGAAGGGCTTCAGCTTGGCGAGGTTGTCGGCGAAGAACAGGTCGGGGGGTAATTCGCCCTTCGCCGACAGGTCGAGTTCGACGTTGCCGGGCACGGAGGCTTCGATCGAGGTTAATCCTTGGGTCCGGAGCTGATCGGGATGGGTGATCTGATGTTTGCCTTGGGGAAAATAGAAAAGCTTCCATTTGCCGTCGAGGCTCACCCGCATGGTTTCTGAGCCTGGTTGCTCGGCGGCGGGCTTCGCTGCACGCGCCCGGAGCCATGCGATGGTTACAAAAAAACATAACAACAGAATATGCGGCTTAACCTTCATCATGCTTGCTGTCCTCCCGCGGTCGTGCAATCCCTCATAAGAACGAAGATTTATACTACATTCCACATCTTAGGGGCGGATAAATAAACTCCGGACACGGGACGATGGATTCGCGCTTTCGGGGGTTGAGTGGCACGCGAAAATCTCGGTGTGCCAACCCTTAAGCATTTCCCATTAAGTATTTCGCACTAGCGTCGATAGATTGAACGTGGTAAATTATGGGTCCTCAGGGCGTTTCGAACCGATAGGCTCTGGCGAAAAGTTCGTCCGTGAAGAGTCCGCTTTTCTTGGGCGGGGATGAACGTATGAACCTCGCCGCATTCGGGAAAGCTGCAACGAAGTCACCAGCCGAAAAAGGAGAGTTCCATAACATGAAAGTCCTGATGGTTTATCCCGAGTTTCCAGACACTTTCTGGAGTTTTAAACACGCTCTGCCATTCCAGGGGAAGAGGTCGGCGTACCCCCCGCTTGGCTTGTTGACGGTCTCATCGCTTCTTCCCGGCCGCTGGCAAAAGCGTCTCGTGGATATGAATGTCAGGCGACTGAATGACTCCGATCTTGACTGGGCCGACGTGGTTTTCTTCAGCGGTATGCTGGTGCAGGGCCCTTCGATGAAGGCGCAGATTGAACGCTGCAAAGCTCGCGGGTTGCGCACCGTGGTGGGCGGCCCCATCGCCAGCGCGAAGGACAACGCCATCGCGGAAGCGGATCACGTGGTGGAAGGAGAAGCGGAGGAGATCATCCCCGAACTGGCGGCGGACCTCGAAGCCGGCGCAGCGCGCGCGCATTATCTCAGACCCCAGCTTCCCGACGTCACGCGTGTGCCGCAGCCCGATTTGCGGTTAGCCCAACTGCGGCGGTACAGCTCGATGGCCATACAATACTCGCGCGGTTGCCCGTTCACCTGTGAGTTTTGCGACATCATCGAGATCTACGGGCGCCGCCCGCGCACTAAAACTCCTGACCAGCTCTGCGCCGAACTCGAGCAGCTCTACGCCGTCGGGTGGCGGGGACCGGTGTTCCTGGTGGACGACAACTTTATCGGCAACAAGAAGAACGTGAAGGTGTTGCTGCCGCAACTGGTGAAGTGGATGCGCGACCGCAAATTCCCCTTCTCGCTTTACACCGAGGCTTCGGTAAACTTGGCCGAGGACGAGGAGTTGCTGCGCCTGCTGCGCGAGGCCCACTTCAGCCGGGTCTTCCTGGGCATTGAGACGCCGGTGGCCGAGAGTCTTAAAGAGACGACTAAATTCCAAAACCTGCGCAAAGATCTGCGCGAGAGCGTAAAACTGATCCAGTCTTACGGCATCGAGGTGATGGCAGGTTTCATCGTAGGGTTCGACAATGATCCGGCGAACGTTTTCGAGCGGCAGATTCAATTCATTCGCGAGGCCGCTATCCCCCTCTCCATGGTCGGCCTCCTCACCGCGTTGCCCAACACCCAGTTGTGGAGGCGGCTGAAGACCGAAGGCCGGCTCATAAAACAGAGCCTCGGCAGCAACACCCTCGTGGATCTGAACTTCATCCCCAAGATGGATAAACAGCAGCTCCTCGATGGGTACCAGCGAATCCTGCGAACCATTTACAGCCCCAAGGAGTATTTCGAGCGGGCTTCCGCCTTCCTCTCGCAGCTCGGCGAGGCGGCCCGCCCGCCGGTCGTGTTCTCCGACATCATGGCACTGGGCAGGTCGCTTTGGCGGCAGGGATTTGTCCACAATTACCGCAAAGAGTATTGGAAGTTCCTCGCGCAGACCCTTCGCCGCCATCGTCACCATTTCAGCAAGGCCATCACCCTCGCCATTATGGGACACCACTTCTTCGAATTGACTGCGGCCGGGGAGAAGATAGATTGCGAGACGAGCGCGGCCGTCAGTTGATGGTCGATTGATGCTTGTCGATTGACGATTGACAACGCCTTACGGCGGCCTCGGGATGACATGCCCGGTTGATCCATCCGATTCCCTCCGGGACCAGGTAGTCCAGCCTATGCTTCAGAACGCAGAAGGATCGCCCGTGTGCTCGGAAGCGCATGGCGAGGCCCGCTCGCTTACGTGTTGATTTGTTCGTACGCCTGCACGCAGCGGTACCAATTCCTGGACAAGTTACTTATGATAGTTTCCTTGGAGGTGTGAGTGAGTTATTGGCGTTCGTTGGCTTGCATCCTGCTCCTGGCCGGGAGTTGTTTGGCCCGGCCCTCGGGCCCCAGCGACTCCGACGGAGCGGCAATCAAGGAGGCAGTGCAGTGGATTCAGGCGACGCCCAGCCTTCGCGCCGAATACCAATACATCCTCTCCTGCCGCCTCCGGCTGCTCATCTTCTGGGTCGGCCGGGATGACCTGGGAGGTGGCTATATCAAGGCCGGGCGGGCGGCGGATGATTCGAGCCTACGCATGATCCAGCTGCTTTTTGGCTCCGATCCCGCCAAGACTCCGCGGGCCATCAATCGCTGGGGTGCGGGCACCGAAGTCGACAAACTGAATTCGAGTGAGACCCCCGTGTCAAGCGTGTTTGTGGGCTTCATGAAGTCTTCGCAAGGCGAATCGGCGTCCGCTATGCAGCGGGAGCTAGCCCACGAGGATACGGCGGGAAGGCATCGTTTTGAAGCCATCATCAGCCGAGTGGACGGCGCCCGGGCCATCTCCACCACCGTACCCTTCTACAGCGACAAGGATTACGACATGAGCCAGCTTGCCGCCGCGCAAACAGTGGCCTTGGACCAATTAGGGGATGACCCGGCGCGGAAGTTCCGCCGTTTCGACGGCCCGGAGCACGGCGGGTGCGATCGCCGCGGGGGATTCCTGTCTACAACGGAAGAATTGCTGGAGCGGTCCCTGACCGGAGAGAAGACTCCCGTCTCTTTATGTTACGTGTATAACGCTCGCCCGTATACTCTGACGCTTCAACGAGTGATTCGAGTGCCCAGCAAGGATGTCGAAATCACTCTTCACGACCGAGGGCAGAAAACCCGCCGATCGTACCGAGACCTCGAGGAATCACAATTCCAGATTCGCAACGGGGAGTCCGGCGCCAAAACCAATTTCAGTGTTTTACTGGGAACCACGGGCGAACTGCGCGGAGTTCCGGTGCAGATCAATTACCAACCGAACTGGTGGTTTCAGATTGTTCTGAATCTGAAACCCCAGCCGCGGGACGAGCCGGGCAAGTGACGCCACCTCTTTCGGGCTGCCTTACAAATTGCGAAAATACTCAATGGTCCGGTGCAGGCCTTCTTCCAGGCCGATGCGGGGCTGCCAGCCCAGGAGGCGTTGAGCGCGGGAGATATCCGGCCGGCGGCATTTGGGATCGTCCACCGGCAAAGGGTGGCGGACCATGCGACTGGAACTGCCGGTAAGCTGTGCGATCAGCGTGGCGATTTCGACGATGGGAAGTTCGGTGGGATTTCCCAGGTTGACAGGCAGATGAACGTCCTCCGCGGCGGCAGTCGTTGCTTCACCCTCTGCGGGGTTGTGAAAGAGCAGCCGGAGAATGCCTTCCACGAGGTCGGAGACGTAGCAAAAACTGCGGGTCTGAGTCCCTTCCCCGTAAATCGTGAGGTCTTTGCCTTCCAGAGCCTGAACGACGAAATTTGAAATGACGCGGCCGTCGTGAGGCCGCATCCGAGGGCCATAGGTATTGAAGATGCGGGCGATACGCGTATCCAGTTGGTGATAGCGATGATACGCCAGAGTCAAAGCCTCGGCGAAGCGTTTTGCTTCGTCATAAACCCCGCGCGGACCAACCGGGTTCACGTGTCCCCAGTAGTCCTCCGCTTGTGGGCTCAGCTCCGGATCACCATAGACTTCTGAAGTGCTGGCCAACAGGAAGCGGGCTTCACGGGCTTTGGCAAGTCCCAGGGCATTATGCGTCCCGAGCGATCCCACTTTAAGCGTCTGAATGGGCAGTCGAAGGTAGTCCACGGGGCTTGCCGGAGAAGCAAAGTGAAGCACCGCATCGACGGCGCCATCCACCTCGATCGGCTTGGTCACATCGTGGCGGACGAAGGTGAATCCGGGGTGGTTCTCGAAGGCGGCAAGGTTTTCCAGGCGGCCGGTAATAAGGCTGTCCACGCAGCAAACCTGGTGCCCTGCGGCAAGCAGTTGCTCGCAAAGATGGCTTCCCAGAAAACCTGCCCCGCCGGTAATGACAATCCTCACCCGAATCCCCTCGTCGTAGCGGCGAGTTTACCTCGCCAAGTGGCGGCGTAAAGCCGCCTCTACGTTCGCGGCGGAAAGCCGCCTCTGCGTTCGCGGTGGAGAGCCCGCGTCGTTTCCCTATCTCGCCGCAGGGACGTGTTTGCGAGCGTGCGCCCCGCTCCCGACGTCCACGTATTCAAATCCATGCTCGATCAGGGCGGTGCGGGAGAACATGTTGCGGCCATCGAAGATCAAGGGCCGGGCCATGATCTGGCGAACCTTGTTCAAATCCAGGCGCAGGAGTTCCTCCCACTCGGTCAGAGCCAGGACGGCATCCGCACCTTGAGCCGCCGAGTAAGCGTCCGGGCAATACTCGATTTCAGGGACCTGGGCTTTTGCCTTCTCCATCGCCTGGGGATCGTAGGCCCGCACTACCGCCCCTTCCGCGAGCAACCGTCTGATGATTGCCAGCGCAGGGGCAGATCGCACATCGTCAGTGCAGGGCTTGAAAGCGAGCCCCCAAACTCCAATGCGCTTTCCGCGAACCACCCAGAGCTCATTCTTGATTTTGCCGACGAACAGCTCGATGCGGTGCTGATTGATTCGCTCCACTTCGCGCAGCAGGGCGAAATCACAACCGGCGCTTTGGCCTACGCGGACGAAGGCTTGAAGGTCCTTCGGAAAGCAGGAACCGCCAAATCCAATGCCCGGTTTGAGAAAGCTGCCGCCGATCCTGCTGTCCATGCCGATCGCCTCGGACACCTTGCCGGCGTCCGCTCCCGCCGCTTCGCAAAGGTCGGCAATCATGTTGATGAAGGAGATCTTCATGGCGAGGAAAGAGTTCGACGCATGCTTGATCAGCTCGGCGCTGTTGATGTCTGTCACCACAAAAGGCACGCGTGGGCGCTTGCCGCAATTCTCGTGGATGGGGCAGACGAAACTCTGCTCCAGCACCGGCCGATACACTTCCTCAAGTAGCTCAGCCGCCTTTGCGGAATCAACCCCAACTACGATCCGGTCGGGATGGAAAAAGTCCTCGACTCCCGATCCCTCGCGCAAGAATTCGGGATTGGAGGCGACATCGTAGTGGGACTGCGCGTTGTCACCGTATATGGCGAAGTGCTTCTGGAGCCGGCGGCCGGTCTGCACCGGGACGGTGCTCTTCTCAATCACCAGGTGGTAGCCTCGTGCGCTAGCTGAAATTCTGCGCGCCACCAATTCCACCGAGGAAAGGTCCGCCTCGCCGTTCTCCAGGGGCGGCGTGCCCACGCAGATAAAGATCACCTCGCATTGCGCCAGCGCGTCTTCGATCCGGGAAATAAACTCCAACCGCCCCGCCTCCCGGTTGCGCTTGACCAAGTCTCCTAAGCCCGGCTCGTAGAAGGGCATCCCTCCCGCATTGAGGGTGTCAATCTTTCCTTGGTCGTCATCGACGCAGATAACCCTGTGGCCTGTTTCGGCCAGGCCCGAGGCAGTGATTAAGCCCACATAGCCGGCTCCAATAACCGTAATGTTCATATGAGTGCTGTTCCTCCACCGGGGTAATGTCCTGATTTGGCCCGTAACGCCGGCTTCCAGCCGGCAATGGAGCCGCCAAGATGGCGGCGCTACGACCAAATTAGGACAGCACCTCCACCGGAAGGATGTTGCCTTCCGCAATTGCGAAGCGTACCACAAACCTTGTCCCCTCGGGGCAGATTCTCCGTCTCGAGGATGTCAGCGCCCCAGTCTGTCGATAAAGCCCGCGAACCCGAATCGAGGTTAGGGCGGCGCAGATACGAAGCCCGAGGTTGTCCAGCGTCCTGAGTCAGAAGTTCGTTTAGGAATTCAGCCCGCCATGCGGGCGGCAGCATATAGCCCACGGCGTGTGTCGCGAACCCCCGTGCTGACGATATTCTTAAGCCCCAAAGGGGCGGCCTAACAAAGCCCAGGCCAACGGCCTGGGTGAGGAATCCCTGCCGCGCAATGGGCCAGCCCTGAAGGGGCGTGACGAGCCGCTCGAGGCGACGGTGCGCGGAGGCCAACGCCTGGTTATTTCGCCCTTGCAGGGCTTCCTCCCAGAGAAAAATGGGGTCTCGTTCGCGACCCAGGCCGTTGGCCTGGGCTTTGTTAGGCCGCCCCTTTGGGGCTCGAAGCATTCCCAACCAAGAATCAAATACGCCCATCGCTGAAGGGCTGACAAATACTACAGACTTCTGGGGCGCGACACTAGCCGACTTCTTGTCCCTGTCATGGCGCCGCGCTGGAATCACAAGCCCTGACCTGGTTTTCACAAATTCTGGCGTTGTCTGGTCCTTTTGGGGTTCGATTGCGCTCAAATTGCGCGCAGAATGCGCAGAATTTGCAGCATTGAAAAAAGTGATGTCCTTTGTTTTCAGGCACTCCTTGGCTTTGTTCCCACGATTTTCATGTTTTCTCGCGGTCCGCTGGATTTCCCTTTCCCAAGCGATTTCGAATCGGCCGCATTCGCCGTTCGACGCCCGGGCCAAAACGTGCAAGTTGTTACAAAGCCCGAATTCTGCCTTTAATCCGTGCATTTCGACACTTATTTGCAGTTCGTTTGGGGTTCGTTTTGCGTTCGTTTTGAGTTCGTTTCAAATGTGCGTCCTTTGTTTTCATAAACATACTGGCTTTGTTCGCATTATTTTTTGTTTGTTTCAGTCGTCTGTTCTCCCGGAGGGCCGGGGCATTCCGTCTTTTGAAACGGCGCGTCCTGCCTCCGCCGCTTGCCTACGACAATATGTCCACAACATGACCACAATTATAGGCTATCATGCCGGGCGTGGCTTGTCAAGCGAAAATCGTGCAGTGGTGCAGTTTGACGTTCTAGCGGCGAGTTGGCTCGGCAAATGGCGACGTAAGGTCGGCGGCGTTCGCCCGGCACTTCCACTGACTTGGTTCTAACTCACACCCGGCCTACGGCAAGTCCCACTAATAAAACAACTTTGGGCGCACGCCTGTTTGATCCAGTAGCTTACAATCTGGTGACTACGGGAAAGGTCTCCGGTCCTGGTTCACTGTTTTCGGCAGTAGCGATCCGATGCTGTTTGTTGGATCGCAGCGCTTCCCTCTGTGCCGGTGTAAGATAGGCGGTAGCTCAAATCTTGAGAAGCAGCACCGTGTTGCGGATAAGGTCATCAATGTAACCCTCCGCCTGGACCTGGGTCACGTGGATCGTGGATGGGTGGGCAGCGGAGTTACGTTTCCCAAGTTTCTCAACATATACCTTATACATATCTCCGGTGATTATGCCCGCTGAGTTGCAGACCTCGATTAGCTCTCGCTCAGACATCTCTTCGGCGAAATCGTCGTACTTGGTGACTACAGGCAGGTCACTTGGGTTCCATTTACGAGGATAGCGTATTGGCAATCTATCGTTGAACTCGGCGAGCTTGTGTTTCAGAATATACTGGCACAGGTGGTAAAGGGCTATGTTCCAAACCATAATGATCGCCGCGCGTCCGGCGTCGTGGCGGAGGCAGATCAGTGCCTCCTGGAAAATATCTCGCTCCCCGAGTTCGGGTATGACGTTGACAAGGTCCCTTACTAATTGCCGGACATTCAGCGTGATGTCGTGGGTGCCGTAGCGTTCATTGTATCTAGCGAGGAACTGCCCTTCACAGTAGTAGCCACCCTTGTCACTGAGGAGTTCCTTACCTTCCATGTTCTTGAGGTACTGGCTGGTGTTGGTTTGCCTAAGGGATAGGGCGTCGTAACACCAATTGATGTCTCCAGTTTGGAAGCGCTGTTTCTTTCGCAGAAACTGCTGTAGCCACGCGAACATTCGGATTTTTTGCGCGTGTCCCCAATCACCAAACCCGTTGATATTTGTGACGAAGGCCCTTAGGTCGTCTTCGGCGCTCATGGCTTCGTTCCCATCTTCGCGACGTCGTTTGTCGCTGGGAAGGTGACCTTGTACACGCCTTTGCCTTCGCCCTTTTCAAAGTACTGGTTCTTGTACTTTAAGGTGCGGAAGACGCTATCGGGATCAGCGGGCATCTGCCAGTCAAGCGTTCGGAATGCTGTGAAGATGTGGTCGCTGCTAATCTCGTCGATCTTCATTTGTTCCTTGAACCAAGTGGCGACCACGATATACTTGTTATTTACACTTTCTGGGTTCTTCTGCTTCGCAAACTCTTGCAGTGACACTTGAGCGGAGCTTAAGTCGAGGTTCAACAACACCGGTGCTTTCGGTACGTACTTCTTCCGAGACCTCTGACGGCCGTCGCCACCTTCAGTCGCGGGCGATACTTCTACCACTTCAACAGGTTCCTGCGGATCTTGTGCGTCTTCCCGTGGTGAAGGGGGGGGGGCCTCATTTGTCACAGGCGGTTTCGGGGGCAGCACGCGGTTCGCAGTCGCCGCTATGGTACGACCGGCCAGGGCGTTTGCAATAGACTTCAAGCCCTCGACAATCCCACCCTCGTGTTTAATGGCCTCGACGTCGAGGTCAAAATAGCGTTCGCCGTCAGCGTAACGGAACTTCACTCGGCCCGTTCCATCTGTCTTCTCTTGTTCCTTCTTTGCCATTTACACCTCCGACTTCCTGCAGCATTGGCCAGCACGCACTGAGTGTATATTACGCGTACAAAAAGCGAAAGTCAATCGTGAGTACACGGACTTGCACCCTCTACCCTGTAAGTTCACGCCTTCCATTGGCTTCCGCGTCTACACCCTATGTCCCTGAGTCAAACGGGCCGACTTAACGTCTGAAGTGGCTCGATCGGACATACTTTCATTCACCATCCGACGGGCGGGGATACCGAACCGTGTGTCGCGGGTGGCGTGCTCGGGTCGGCGACATGAAAAGCCATGTGGCCGCCACCCGCGTTTCTTAGAGCCCCGTCAGGGGCGGCATAGGGTAGCCCAGGGCGAAAGCCCTGGGTTGAAGGGCCCTTACCCCGCCTCTGGCACCCCTCTCCCGCCCGGCGGGAGAGGGGACGGGGGTGAGGGTGGCCCTCGCGACCCACGGCTTGCGCCGTGGGCTACAGGCTGCCGCCCGCTCCGCGGGCTGAATACTTCAACAAGCTTCTGACTCATGACACTATACGAGGCGACATAAATTGTAGCGTCGATCTCCGATCGACGACGGCGGTCGGAGACCGCCGCTACAGCTAGGACACCATGGTTCGGCCGCATACGTTGACAGTGCGCCGGTATCTGTTTGAGAATCATAAAGGGAGATAAGAGTTCGGGGAGAAGTCGCGCCGGCAAGAGGCCAGAAGACCAAGAAGCGAAGACGATGGGGGAGGAAGCGGCATGATCGTCGGAATTCCTAAGGAGAGCTTTCCGGGGGAGCGGCGTGTGGCGTTGGCGCCGGCGGTAATTCCGAGTTTGCTGAAGGTGGGTTTCGAAGTGGTGGTTGAGGCGGGGGCGGGGGCTGCGGCCGGCTATCCGGATGCGGAATACGCAGGCAAGGGAGGCAAGATTCTCGCGCAGCGCGCCGAGGTGTTCAAGGCCGCGGACGTGGTGATTCAAGTCCTCTGCTACGGATCGAACGACTCGACCGGAAAGGCCGACCTGCCTCTGCTCCGACCCGGCCAGGTGCTGATCGGTTTCCTGCGCCCTCTGGGCTCCGTCGAAACCGTTCAGGAAATCGCCGCCACGGGAGTGTCGTCATTTTCCATTGAACTCATGCCGCGCACCACGCGCGCCCAGAGCATGGACGCACTGTCCTCGATGGCCACCATCTGCGGTTACAAAGCAGTGGTGCTGGCTGCGGACCGGCTGCCGCGCATGTTCCCCATGCTGACCACGGCCGCGGGGACCATCACTCCGGCGCACGTCTTCATTATCGGTGCAGGCGTGGTGGGGCTTCAGGCCATCGCTACGGCGCGAAGGTTGGGAGCCATAGCCTCTGCTTACGACATGCGGCCGGCGGCCAAGGAACAGGTGCAAAGCCTGGGGGGGCGCTTCGTCGAACTCGAGGTCGAGGCCCAGGATGCCCAGGATGCGCGTGGCTATGCGCGCGCCCAGGACGAGTCGTTTTACGGGCGCCAGCGCGAGTTGCTGGGCCGCGTGGTGGCCGAAAGCGACGTGGTGATCACGGCGGCGGTCATCCCGGGCAAGCGCGCGCCGCTGCTGATAACGCGCGACATGGTGGAGAAGATGGCCCCCGGCTCGGTCATTGTGGATGTGGCGGCGGAACGCGGAGGGAATTGCGAACTCACTCAGGCGGGCAAAGTTGTTGTCGAGCACGATGTTACGCTAATCGGTTATATCAACCTGGCGAGTACCGTTCCTTATCATGCCAGCCAGATGTACGCGCGGAACGTCGCCTCGTTTCTCACTCACCTGACCAAAGACCGTAAGATCGTCATCGATACCAGTGACGAGATCACGCGTGAAACGCTGGTGACACAGGGCGGGAAGGTCGTCAATACAAGAGTAAGGGAGTTCTTTGGGCTGGACGGCAAGAAAGCTTAAGACAACGGATGCCTGGACACCGGTGGGGGAATTGAGTAAACAGCCCGCGGAGCGGGCGTAAGCGAGTAGCCCACGGCGTAAGCCGTGGGTTGGGGAGGCCATCCCTCACCCCCGTCCCCTCTCCCGCTCGGGCGGGAGAGGGGTGCCGCAGGCGGGGTGAGAGCCGCCCAACCCAGGGCTTACGCCCTGGGCTACGTTACGGCGCCCCTGACGGGACTGCTGGCTCGTGGTCGAATCGTCTCGAGTTATATCGCGAATTATTGAGTCACGACGCCAGATTCAGCAAAAGACCCCTCACCCGTCCCGCTGCGGCTGATGAAAGCGCCGGCAGCGGGACACCCTCTCCCCTCGGGAGAGGGCTGTAGGTTCACTTCGTGCAGGAGAACAACATGACGTCTGATCTGATCAGCAACCTTTGGGTTTTTGTGCTGGCGGCTTTCATCGGATTTGAGGTGATCAAGCGCGTCTCGCCGCTGCTTCATACGCCGCTGATGTCGCTCACCAACGCGCTGG
>Ga0326728_10006460_pt1 | contig 31520 bp, 25 predicted proteins | sample MB3enrmetagenome_FD_207602 | JGI IMG/M metagenome (GOLD analysis project Ga0326728, IMG submission 207602) | Lab enriched peat soil microbial communities from McLean, Ithaca, NY, United States - MB31MN | ecosystem: Environmental > Terrestrial > Soil > Wetlands > Peat | place: USA: New York...
GCAGTGAGACTATGGCTGCAGCCAGCCGCGGCGTGTGAGCTCGTGGCTGAGGCGGTGCAGCGCGCGCGCTTCGATGCGGTCGTACCGTGCCGGCTCCCAAGGCGTGCCGGTCTGCTCGGCGAGGCGGCGGAGGCGATCCTCTCGCCGCGGCGTGCGCAGCAACTCCTCAGCAACCCGGCGCTCGACCGGTTCGAGCAGCGCCAGTATCTCCTGCGCTTCCGCATCGACGGTGGGCCGTGAGAGATGACGCGCCAAGAAGGCGGTCACCGACGACACGGGCTGCATGGTGGTGGGGCTCAGCCGCCGCGCTTCGGAATCAGCACGCGGCGGCGCAACGACAACACGCGCTCGCTCTTTTGATTCCAGGCGCGCGTCTCGACGTAGATGACGCCGCGGTCGGGCTTCGACTTCGATTCCGTCTTCTCGAGGATCTCGGTCTCGGCGTAGATGGTATCGCCGTGAAAGGTCGGCCCGAGGTGGCGGACGTTTTCATATTCCAGATTGGCGATGGCATTCTCGCTGATGTCTTTCACGCTCATACCGACGGCGATGGCGAACACCAGGATCCCGTTCGCTAGGCACTTCCCGTGCTGCGACTGGCTGGCGTAGTGCTCGTCGAAATGGAGCGGGTTGGTGTTCATCGTCATCAGCGTGAACCACGTGTCGTCGAAATCGCGGATGGTGCGCCCCGGCCAATGCTTGATCACCTCGCCGACAGTGAAATCTTCGAAGTAGCGACTCATATATGTCCCTCCGCCGCGTTCTTATCGGAGCGAGGCGAGAGGCTCAAGGACGGCTGCTGGCTGAGGGCAGATCGCTGAGCGGTGGCTCCCATCAGCCGAATGCCAGTTCACGCTGCGTGGGCCCGGTGAGTCGTGATGCGAGCGGAACTCGGCGTCTCGACGGCGCGGCCGATGATCGCGCGAGCGAACAGCAGCGTGGCGACGAGGGTCAACGCCGTAGCGCCGAGGAGAAGGGCGCGGGAGTTGCCGAACGCGGCCAGCACGATGCCGGCGACGCCGAGGTTGAAAGCCCAGAACATCAGAGCCTGAATCCGCACTGAGAGCATCGCTCGCGTTGCCACCCCTTGCACCGCCGACAGGTCCGGCGCCAGCCGGCTGCCGACTCCGATGATGAAGTTGGAAACCCACCCGAGGAGCGCGAGGACGCCGTAGGCGACCGCCAGGTGGGTACCGAGCGCGCCTCCTGACGTCGACCTCGAACGCGAACGCCAGACCGCACACGACGGCGATGCACAGGTGCACCATGGCCGCCTGCACGTGACGGATGCTCCAGTCGAGCGGCATGCGGCGCGTGCGCAGCAAACGCAGGACGATCACCACGTACCAGAGCACGCTCGCCGCGGCTGCCACGGCGAGCGGCATGTCGAGCGTGCTGCGCGCCAGGAGCGCCGCGACCAACAACGGGACGATCACCGCGAGGCTCAATACCTGCAGCCGTGCCGGTCGCGGAAACAACACTTCGGGCAGCGCGAAGGCGGCGATCATCCGATACGACACGGCGCAGATGGTCAGGCCCACCCACCCGAGCACCGCCAAGTGCGCGTGCGCCGCAATGTTGGAGAACACATCCCCGCCAATGAACGGGCGCGCCTTGTCGATGGCGTCCATCAGGCCGAGCCCCGCCACGCCAAAGAAGGAAAACAGCGCCGTGCCGATGCCGATCACGGTCGCATCATACTGCGGGGCACGCAGCAGGAGCGGCAACAAGAGCACGACTAGCAAGATGATGCTGAGGAACACGACTCCGGCACTCCACGCCATCCCGTTCAGGCGCCCAATCCAGAAATGCGCGACCATCCCCATGACGCCGGCGATGAAGGCGCCCACCTGCACCCGCCCGAGCCATGGCCAGCGCAGCGGTTGCTTGGTGAGCGTCGGCACGTAGCGGTAGAGCACCCCGGTGACGGCCAGAGAGATCCATCCCAGGGTGAGCGAATGCATTACCGCCAGCACCCGGGGCTGGTAGAAAAAGGTCTGGATGTCCTCACTGGCGCACAACGCCAGGAACAGCCCGGTGTTCAAGCTGACCGTGCCCACTGCCAGGCACACGGCCGGCACATGCGGGAGCCAGCGCGCCGGGGCATGCCGGTGCGTTGGGTGCCGCAGGCGTTCGCTGGCGGTGCGCTTGGGGATGCCCTTCACCTCGACCTCCGTCTCCCAAGCTCACTCGGGTGCCGTGTTGAGACGATCGATCAGCTGGCGCAGGCGGCCGCAATGGACACGGTCGAAACGGAACACCAATCGCGGCAAGTGGAAGATGTCGGCATCGGTGCGCTCGAGCGCGAAGGCGGCGCGCTGTTCGAGCACGCCATCGGCGATGATATCCCGGAACTCCTGCGAGAGTGCCTGCACGAAGTCATCCGGGAGTGAGCGCGTCAGCCGGATCACCAGCCGATCGCCGACGTAGCGTGACGAGTGATACACGCGATAGAAGCCGACGACCTCATTTACAGCCGTCTCAACGTTGTCGGTGACCCTGTACAACGCCAGATCGTCCGCCGACACCATGCCGCGGCGCAGGATGTGGTCTTCGACATAGCGCTGCCACGTTTTCCAGAAGGTGCCGCGGGGGCGATCCAGCAGCACTAGCGGAACGGGCTTGGTCTTGCCGGTCTGTAGCAACGTCAGCACCTCGAAACCTTCGTCGTGGGTGCCGAAGCCGCCGGGGAAGAGGACGATGGCATCGGCCTCCTTGATGAAGAACAGCTTGCGGGTGAAGAAGTACTTGAACTGCATCAGCTTCGGATCGCCATGGATAATCACGTTTGCCGACTGCTCGAACGGCAGCCGCGCTGACAGGCTTCCATGATCCCCGGCCCAGCGCCGGTGATGACCATGTAGCCGCAGTCGGCGATGCGCGCCGCGAACTGCTCGGCAAGCTTGAACACCGGGTCACCGGTCTGGGTGCGGGCCGAGCCAAAGGCGCTCACCTTGCGGATGCTGCGATAGGGCGCGAATAGCTTGAAGGCATAGCGCATCTCTTTCAGCGCCCCGGTCGCGACCTTCAAGTCGCCTACGGAAGCGCCGTCTTTCGCCAGCCGGTGTGCCGTCGCGATGAGCTCGTCAATGTAGCGTTGCTCCGGCGTGCGCGTCTCCGCGACCCCCGTCGCCGACGGTGGGGTCGATTCGGAAGCAGGGACCTTGGTCGGCATGCTGCCATGATAAACGAAGGAGCGTCGTCTATCTATTCGCTTACCGGCAAAACACGCTGGCCAAGCCCGACCGATTTGGCTAGTCTCGCAGGTCTATGTACGGGAATGTCGCCAGCGCGCTGGGGTCCGTCCGGGCGCGGGTGGCAGGGGCTTTTTTTGCCAACTTCTTCCGACTGCTGGTGCTGGGGGTGAGCCTCTCGGAATGGGTGATGCTGTGCCGGCTGTTACCGCGTGCGGTCGGCAGCTTACCGGTCGCGGCGCACGTCGCGGGAGCGATGACGATCTACCTGATCAACCGGCGGCTCGCCGTCTGCACCCGGCGCTACCGGCGCGACCGCAACCCGGTCGGCGCCATGCCGCGGCTCTACTACGTCATTGCCTTCACCTGCCTGGTCTGTGTCGTGTTCCTTTTGCTCACCGATGCACTCTGGATGGCCGCCAAGGTGTTCCTCGGCGCCATCGCCGTGGAGGCACGGACCATCCACCACATGCCGCTGAGGTTTAATTCGGAACTCGACACGGTCTTCCGCTGGCTGGCGAACACCGGCATGGTCGTTATCAGTCTGGCATTCGCCTACGGTTACACCATCGGTCAGCAGCGCCTGCGGGTGCGTCGCCTGCACCTGCCGCTGCGGAACTTCCCGCTTTCCTGGGAAGGGCTGCGCATCGTCCACCTCAGCGACATCCATATCGGACAGAACATCGAGAGGGCGCAACTCCAAGACTTCGTGAGGCGCGCGAATGCGCTGCGGCCGGATCTCGTGTGCATCACCGGCGACATCGCTGACTTGCCCGCGGCCGACCTGGAGAATTTCCTGCCCATATTGGCTCGGCTGCGCGCCACCTACGGCACGGTTGCCGTGCTAGGCAACCATGACCATTACGTCGGTGCCGATCGCGTCGAAGCGGCACTCAAGCGGCTGACTCCGTTCAGAGTCTTGCGCGACGAGCAGACCACTATCGACATACGCGGGCAGAGGCTGCACGTCATCGGTCTCGACGACCACGGTCGCGATTGGGCTCGCGGCAAGAGCGAGATCCCCTATCTCAGCGCGGCGTTGGCGCGTGTGCCGGCTGCGGCGCCGGTGTTGCTCCTGTCGCACCGGCCCGACGTCTTCCCGCAGGCGGCGGAAGGTGGGGTTGCGCTGACGCTGGCCGGGCACACGCATGGCGGACAGATCGGCGTGCCGTGGTTCGGCGGCCGCGTCCGCAACCTGGCAGAGTTCATCACCGACTTCGACCGCGGACTGTACGAGCGCGGCGGCAGTTACTTGTATGTCAACTGCGGCCTGGGCGTGACCGGGCAGCGCATCCGTCTCAACACGCCGCGCGAGATCGTGGGCATAGAGGTGCAGGCGAAGGCCGCGGCTGCGCTGGCGGCCTAGGGCAGCATCTCGCAAACTCGGCAACGAAGCATGCGTTGCCTACGGCGCTCGACCGAGGGCGCGCAGTCGCTCTTCGGCGAGGGCGCGGGCGCGCCCGCGCGGAGCGACGTCGAGGTAGTGGCGATACATGGCCGAGGCGTCGCGGCTCCGTCCGAGGCGGTCGTAACCGAGCGCGAGGTTGAAGCTGACGTCCGGGTCCGTGGTATCGTGCTCGTAGGCCTGTTCCAGCCAGCGGACGCCCGTGCTGACGCGGCCGAGCGCGAAGTTGCTGACACCGAGGCCGAAGAGAGGATGCAGCAAGCCGGGTTGCAGCTGGTGCGCCTGCTGGAACGCCTCCTCCGCGGCGGCATAGTCGTGCCGCACCAGCTGCGCCATGCCCAGATTGATGAGCACTTTGGGGAGCACGACGTAGCTGGCCCGGTCCGGCTGCGCCGCGAGCGCGAGTTGGTACTGCGCGACCGCATCGTCGTTACGCCCGGCACGCAAGTAGACGTCCCCGAGTGCGGTGTGGGCCTCGCGGCAAAATGGCGACACCCGCACCGTTGCTTCGAACAAGGTGCGGTCGTCGGCGAACAAGGCGTTGCGCCGCACGGTCAGCAACCCGAGCAGTACGAGCACGGCCAACCCCGCCCCGGCGGCGGCACGACGGAATCGAGCCGACTCGGGCTCCGAAATCGCGTCGAGGAGCCCCCGCACGATGGTCACCACCGCGAGCGACCACCCGATCAGCGGCAAGTAGAAGAAGCGGTCCGCACGATAGTGCAGAATGGGGACGAGATTCAGCGCCGGCAGGAGCGTGATGAGCATCCAGAGCGCGGCGAAGCCCAACTGCGGCCAGCGGCGGCACCAGAACACGACGCCCAAGAGGAGGGCGGTGATCGCGCCCGCGGCCGCCAGTGACGCTGGATCGAGCCCCGTCGAGAGCGCATAGTCATCACAGACAGTGATGGCGCTGAAGCGCAGCGGTAAGGTGAGATAGCTGACCAGCAGGCGCGGCACCGTCCACAGTCGCACGGCGAGTGGAATCCGCCCGAGGCCGCCGCCCAACGCGCCGCTTCCCAAGACCAGGTGCCGGTAGGCGAAGTCGGCTGCCACCAACAGGATGAACGGGGCTAGCGCAGCTGCGTAACGAGCACAAAAATTCCCCTTCCTTACTAGAGACTGTCGATAAACGGGAACCACACCCTTCGAGACGGTCCCAAAAGAAGGGACCTCCTCAGGGTGAGCGGAAATTGTCTCTTGAGAACAACAACAGAACCGCTTGCCCTGAGGAGCCGCCTTCTTCTGGCGGCGTCTCGAAGGGCGCCCGCTGGAGAAAATCGACAGTCCCACCAAGGAGGGGGCGAGGGGGAGGTTTGAAGCGCCGCTACCTTTCCCTGACCTCCTCCTTCGAAAGGAGGGGGGACCAACTGGCAGCGCCTCCTGAGCAGACCCAGAACGCGACGTGAGGGCGTCGGGGACGGCTCCAAGGCGCAGCCCTGGCGGAGCCAGTGGGAAAAGGAAGTACGCCGCCGCGAGAAGGCCCGGAAACACAAGAGCCGTCTCCTTCGCGCCCAGCGCCAGCGCGAAGCTGAGAACGGCGCCGAGGCGCAGCAGCAAGCCGCGACCGGTGCGTTGCGAGGCGGCGAGTTGTAGCCGGAAGGCGAGCAGCACGCACAGTGTGCAGAGCGGATCGGAGATGCCGGAGATCCAAGAAACCGCCGCCGTTTGCAGCGGGTGCGCCGCGAAAACCGCGGCGGCGAAGAATGCGGTGGCCGGTGCAGCCGTGAGCGTGAGTAAGATGCTGTATGTCAGCAGCACGTTGGCCAGATGCATGCCGACCAAGACGAGGTGATACGCGGCGGGATTGGAGCCCGCAGCCGCCTGCACCGCGCTGAGCGCCGCGACCATCAGCGGCCGCGCGTACGGCGCTGGCCCATCCCATCCCGGGATCGAGCCTAACGGCTCGTGAAATGCGGACCACAGCTGAGCGAGCGAATGCGCGATCAGGCCCCCGCTCTCCACCTGCCAGTGGTCGATCCAGACAAACCCGTTCGGCACCGCATTGGCGAAGGCCGCCGCGGTCAGCAGCACGAGCAGTGCGGGCAGTCCCCACGCCTCAAGCGGGCGCCTGAGCATCGGATACGAATGACACAGAATCGATGGGTGGGAAAATGGAAACGTGGAGGAGCGTGAGAAAACCAAGACAGGCACACACGCCCTGACCCTCTGGGAGCATCAACACGGCAGTCGGGGACAGGTGCCCCGACGGAAAGGCAGGGTGGTGACAGGCCTCACGCTTTGAAGGGAAAGACCCAACCGGGCCGGGCTGGCCGGCTCGGTTGGATCTTTGCGCCTGGAGCTACTTCACCTGGATGGTGTACGTCAGTGCCCAGGCGGGACTGGATTGGCACGTCTGACTCGGCGGGCAATCTTTGTCCTCGACACAAAGCTGGGTGGTGGCGCCGGAACAGGTGCCGCCGTCACCGCCGGTGGGCGTGGCGGTACACGTGTAGAGGGTGCCCTTCGCCGGTGGGACGCATGTGGCGCCCGACACGCCGCTGGTCGTGAAGTTCGGGCCGGTGTGCGTGACGTCGAGACGTCCGGGATCAGGATCGTTCTCGTCCAAGCAGGCGGCGCCGCTGATCAAGCCGTAGGTATACAGCGACTGCTTCAGATTCCGGCCATACAGATTGAGGTCGACGCAGCCCAAGCTGTCGCCGGTGTTGGCGATCCGAATCTCGCCGCCGTTCGACGGAACGTACTCGTCGAAGGTATTTTTCTTCAGCGGAACGATCAACGGGGTGGGGGGCACGGTGTACGGCGGTGATGAGAACGGGTCAGCAACGCCGATGGTCGTGAGCGGATCGGGCTTGCTCGACCCCGCGAGCTGCACCCAGTCGCCGTTGACCTCGCTGAAGAGCACCCAGCCCGGGGGAATGCCACCGACGCATACCGATGGATAGTTGCCGCAGTACTGGGTCTTGGAGCAATCCTTATCCGTGTAGCAGGGCTTGGTGGTCGGTGTCCCGCCCATCTTGGTGCAGGTTCCCGGGCTACAGTCCGAGTTGCCGCTACAAGGAGTAGTGCTCAACCCGCCACCAGGATTCGTGCATAGCTGGTTGAGGACGGGCGTGGCGCGTTTGAGCGGGTTGTTGATGGTCAGGCTCAAGAACTTCACCTGTACGTGCGTGAGCTTGGTGGTGTCCTCTTTCCAGGAGGCGAGGAGCCGTCCGGCAAAGACGTTGTTCGGTGCCTTCTTGCTGGCCGGCGTGGTCATCGGTACGACCACGTGCAGCATGCCCGGCGTCGGGGTCGACAGGATCGGTTTCGGCGGCATAATCCCGCCCTTGGGCTTGAAGGACTTGAAGCTGGTTTTCAGCGTTGGGCTGGTTACGTCTGCGGGGGGCGTTGGCAGCGGCATGTCAAAAGCGAAGTCGTTGGCGTTGATATCCGCAACAACCGGCCCGCCGAGGCTCTGATCGAAGGTGAGGCACTGCTCGCCCGAGGCGCAGTCTGCGCTAGTCGCGCACGAACGGCTTGTCGTCTTGGAGCAGTGATTAAGGAAGCAGTTTTTCTGGAAGAGCACGTCGCTAGGGCTGGCCAGATGCGTCACGGTACAGATATCACCCGCACCGCCGGCGTCGGCGGTGACGAAGATGTCCGCCTGGGTTGCCGGCTTGCTGCCGACGCTCTTGTTGCGGAGCACGGCAATGGCGTGCGGTGGATGTAGCTCGGCGCGGTAATTAAAAGTCGGTTCTGGGTTCGTGCAGGTGGCGGTACCTCCGCAGTCGCTCGCGGTGATGCACGGTGTAGTCGGGCTGTTCGAGCAGCCGCCGAGCGGCTCCGGATCCGCATGCCCGCAGTCGAAGATCCAGCGGCCGACGGCGGTAATGCGATCGCCCTCTCCGGCCCAGGCAAAGAGGGGGTACTTGTTGAACTCCAACTCCATCTCGATCAAGCCGCAGTTCTCCCCTACAGGAACGCACTCGTAGTCGGAGGAGTTGCCGGTGGCGAGAAAGCCGTTGTCCGCTGCATCGAGCTGGATGAAGGTGTTCTGGTCGTCGCCGATGTGGCTGCCGGGGAAGTCGCTGCCGATGTTGATCTTGCTCAGCGCGACGGTTCCATGGATCGTCACCGGGTTCGACTCAGGCGGCGGCGACGGATCACCACCGCTGATCATCGGCCCGATCGGCTGCCATTCCGGGTCCACCAGAGGCAAATCGGACGTGAGAGTCGAGATGTAAGGTGCTGGATAGCAGCCGCCGCAGCCTTCGCCTCCGACAGTCGTACAGGGGGTGGGGAGGGCGTCGATGGGGCACGTTTCCGCTGTACAGGTGCCCGTGAGGTTGCCCGTGCAGCACGGGTACGGCGCCGCGGGCCCCGTACAGAAGCTTTCCGTGTTGCTACAGCCACCCGCAGCACAGTTGGCGTTCTTGGTGCAGGAGGAGCCGTCATTCGCGCAGACTTGGTCCACGCAAACAGCACAGTCGGCGTTGGTGTGGCACTCGACGGAGTTGTCACCCACGCAGCTGCCGGGCGGGCAGTCCGCGTTGGTGTTGCACAGCGTGGCGGTGCTGATGGAGCAATGGCGCATCGAGCTCTGGCCGTGATTTTGTGCGTACGAGGAAACGCTGATTTGGCTGCTAATCGGTGTCGGCGTCGGTGTCTGCGCCAACGCCAGCGCGCCGCTCCACACCACAACGGCCAAGCCGGCAATCAAACTACTTCGTGCTTGCATGATCCCCTCCGAGCTGTGCTGTCAACGGCCAGCGCGGGCGACGCTCCCCGGCGCGCCACGACGCCGTGCCAACCCTCTCCTACGACGCGGTGCCAACCCTCTCCTACGACGCGGTGCCAACCATACGACGCGGTGCCAACCTTCCGGCGGATTGTCTCAGAAGAGCGTTACAATTGTCAAGTAGGAACTTGTTTGCCTGTCTGCCGGCAGGCTCGGGGAATAGCGGGGGCGAATCCCTATTTCGGGAAACCATACGTGCGCCGCAGCTCCGGATCGGCGCCGATGGTTTTCAACACGTTACTGATCTTGTGGACATTCTCGTGCTCTTCTCTATCTTCCTCGGCGGCCAACTCGCGAATGGACTTCGGCTTCCGTTCCCCCTCGCGCTCGGCCTTCTCTTCGCGAGGTTGCGGTGTGTTGGGCGCGGGTGTGGCGGCGGCTACCGTGTCGCGGCGGTGCGCCGCCGAGCTGCACTGGGTCATGTAACTGACGCAGAGCAGCAGCAGCAGCGCTGCAAGCAGCATGGCGCCGAGATCGTGTTTCTCGTGTTTCATGGGGCCCTCAAAAGGCGGGGCCTATAAAGCACATCGCCGCGCGGTGGGCAACCAGGACGCCCTACTGCGGCGGCTGCCGAGGTAGCCCCAGTTGGCGCAAGGCTTCGGGATCGTTGGCCAGGCGCGACAGGTCGGCGGCGAGCTGATGGTTTTTCGCCGCATCAGGCTCTTGCCGGTGCCCCAGGGGCTCAGGGAGCTGGGGCGCTCCGGCCTGCACCGGTGCCGGCGCAGTGGCGACACTTGACCGATTCGCATAGCCGGCGGGTGTGGGGACGGGCGCCCGTGGCCTCGTCGGTGCAGGCGCTGGGGCCGCCGCGACCGCCGGCTTCGAAACCGGCGCAGCCACGGGCGGCGGCTTTCGCGCTGCGACCCGTTCACGTTTGGCGGCTGAGATCCTGCTCATCCACCAGAACAAGGAAATCACCACCGCGACGGCGATCAGCGTGGCCGCTGCAGACCCCACCAGCAGCGCGATACTGAGCGCCTGTCGCCAGCGGTCGCCGTGACTGGGCATCGCGGTCGGTGTGTTGCGCGTAATGTCGTTCGGCATCCAGGCTTCTCTCTACACCAACCGGCGATGAGACTCCAACCCTCTCCGAAGGCGTGCGCATCGAGGCAGCTACAACGTCTGGCCGGTAAAACCATCCGAGGGAGCGCCGGGCATTCCCGGGGGCCCGCCTTCTACAATGTGCATCGACCTTCTCCCACGGAGGAGGGAGACGGGCGTCTCATCATCATCTGTGGGCGCCCGCCGGGCCAGGGTGTCGCTGTGGTTCGCCATTTTCCTTTTGGCTCACTGCGGCGTTGGACCCTGCGTGACCTGGACGAGAGCTTCGGGGCGGACCCATTTGGCGAAGGCGGCCTGCACCTCTTTGGCGCTGAGTTGGATGTAACGCTGCGCGGCGCGGGCGGGTTCGTCCAGCGGCAGATCCATCGCGGCACGCGACAGCAGCCCCTGGGCGATGCTGTCCTCGCTCGCTTCGGAAAGCGGAATTTCCCGCAGCAGCAGCGCCTGCGCTTGCCGCAACTCGTGGTCGCTTACCGGGGTTTTCTGCATCGCCGTGAGGTCGCGCACGATGATGGCGCGCGCCTTCGACACGTTCGGCGGATCGCAGGCGTAGCTCAGCACGTAGAGCCCGCGTGTCTTGTCGAGATTGAATGCCGACGACACGTAGTACACTAACCCTGCGTTCTCGCGCAGATCGCGATACAGTCGCGTCGCGTAGAAGGCACCGCCGAGGACGTGATCACCCAGCTGCAGCGCGTAGTAATCGGGATTGAAACGGTTCAGCCCCAACGTCTGCGCCAGCGTGACCTTGTCCTGCACGCGGCTGGCGTCGGGCACCGTCGTCGTCGCCGGCTTGTTTAAAGGCGCCGGCGGCAGGTCGGTCTTCGGCTTCGGTCCCGTCGCCTTCCAGCTCCCGAAGTGCTTCTCGATGACCGCACGCGCCTGCTCTGGGGTGACGTTACCGATGACGACGATCGTGGTCAGATCGGGACGGAACACATGCCGGTAATACTTGCGCACGTCTCGCATCGTGAGCGACGACACCGTGGCCGGCGTAGCGTGTCGCAGCGAGGGGTCGTGCTTCGGGTACAACGCGGTGTCCAGCGCCCGCTCCGCGAGATAGCCCGGGCTTCGCAGGCGGCCCGCGACGGCAGCAACCACCTGCTTGCGGACGATCGCGAAGGCCTTCTCCGGCAGCGCCGGACGCAACTCGTTGTCGGCCAGGAGTTGCACGCCACGGTCGAACTGGTCGCTCAGCACCTCAAGCGAAAACCCTGCGCCCGCGGATGCGTTGGCGCCGATGTCGTCGAGCGCCTTCTGGAACGCCAGCCGGTCCAGCGACGTCGTGCCGAAGGAAAACAGGCGACCGAGCACGTCGTTCACGCCTTCCTTGCCTTTGGGTACCTGCAAATCAGGCTCATGCTTGACGTAGCCGGATACGCTCAGCGTGTTGCTGATCGACTCCGGCTGCACCATGAGCTTGAGACCGTTCGGCAACGTGCTCACCACCGGATGCACCGTCGACTGGGGGACCGACAGCCGCCCCAACGCCTTTTCCGCCCACGGCGGCAGCTCGACCGGTTTGACCTCCTGCGGGGCGAATGACTCCTGGCCTCCAAAACCCTTCGGCGACGTCGGCTTGCCGGACGGCTGCGGCGTCAGGATGGCAGTGATCGCGCGACTCGGGTCGAGATATTTTTTCGCTACACGGTTTACATCCTCGACCGATACCTGCTCGATGGCGCGGAGGTCATCCTCAGGCGATTGCCGGCCTTCGACCGCCACCGCCTGCGCCCATGCCATGGCGAGTCCAGAGACCGAGTCCTTCTGCAGTTCGAGGTCGGTGTGCTCGTGCCGCTTCGCCGCTTCCACCAGGTCCGGGGGGACCCCTAGCTGCACCTCGGCAGCGAGGATCTTCTGCACCTGCTGCACCAGCGCGGCAGAGTCGGTGCCCGGCGGGAATGCCGCGGCCGCGTAACCCAAGCTCGCCTTCGGCAGTGCGCCGACGGAAAACCCAGCGAACAGTGCCTTGCCCTGCGGCACCAGTGCGTAGAGGTTGCTGCGCTGGCTGCCGAGGACGTCCGCCAGCACCTGCGCCGCGGCGTAGTCCGGATCGTCGAAGCCCGGCATACGGAACGATGCCACGACCATGCCGTAGGGTTGGTCGGTGTCGAGCTTCAGCCTCCCGGGCCGCACCGGTTCGAGATGGACCTCGGGGCGCGGCGGAAGTTGTTTGGCGGGAATGTCACCGAACAGGGCCTTCACGCGTGCCAGCGCCTGTTCCGGTTGTACGTCTCCGACCAGCACCAGGACGGCGTTGTTCGGCACGTACCACGCCTGGTGGAACTGCCTGAGCATCACCGCCGTCGTCTTGTCGAACGACGGGCGCGTGCCGAGCGCGTCGTGCGCGTACGGCGTGCCCTTAAACATCGCGGCCAGCAGCTTGGTGTAGAACACGTACTCCGGGTTGGAGAGATCCTGCGCCACTTCCTGTTCGATGGCGCCGCGCTCCTTGCTCCACAGCTGCTCGTCATCCAGGATGCCGCGCATACGGATGGACTCGATGTGCAGAGCGATATCGAGGTCCTCCGACGGGACGGTGAAGAAGTACTGCGTGACCGTCTGCTGGGTGTCGGCATCGAAGCGGCCACCCATGGCCGCGGTGATTTTGGCTAGCTGGTCCCCCGTAAGGCCGGGGCTGCCGCGGAACATCATGTGCTCCTGGGCGTGTGCCGTGCCCGGGAAGCCCTCTGGGGCCTCGTCGCTGCCGACCTGATAGTTGATCACGGTGGTCACGACAGGCGATAGCGTGTCACGCACAATGATGACACGCAGACCGTTGTCGAGGGTCGCACGCACAACGTTTTCGGCATCGCCAGCGCCATGGGCGGACGACGCGGCCAGGCAGAGGAACACGGTGAGGATGAGCCGGATCTTTCGGCAGCTGAATGCAGTGAACATGCAGATAGAAACCTCTTCCCGGCCTCCCCCGTTGCCGGAGGTGGCAACAAGGGAGGAGCACGATCAATCAGAGTTCTTCGATGGCTGATTTTTCGATCCAGCCACGGCGCCCGTCGCAGCGCGCCACCTCGATCCAGCTGTCACGTGTCTCCACGACGCGCACCAGCGAGCCTTCTTTGAGGACGAAATGCACGGTGCCGTTTTCGGCCGGCTCGAACCGGGTCGGTGCCTCGCCGCTGCTGATGACGACTGCTTGGGGTTGCCAGTCGTCCGTCAGCACCTGCTGCGCCAACGAGGTGCTGCTGATCAGCACCAGCACCGCGAGCCCGGTGGCGGCATAGACCAACCACCGCGGCCGCACCGGCCACAGCCGGTACCCGGCCAGCACGAGCAGCAGCAGCGTGTACAGCGCGCTGGTCGCGCATACCAGCCGACGGGTCGCGACGCGATGTGACAGCGGGAAGACGACAACCTGCCACAGCGCCGGGCTGCACGCGTCGGCCTCCGTGAGCGACTGGGCGTAGGCGAGGTTGGCGTTCAGGTCCGGATCACCCGGTATCAGGCGCCGCGCTCGTTCGTAATTCAGGATGGCCTTCCCCTTTTCGCCGGCTTTGAAGTAGGCGTTCCCCAGATTGAAATACAGGTTCCCGCTCGTCAGGCCTGATTCACTGAGCGTCTCGTACTCCTTGGCCGCGGCAGCGTATTGGGCGTCCTTGTACAGGGCGTTGGCGTGATAGAAGGTGGTGCGCGGGCTGGGCTCTGCGAGCTCGGCGGCGCGTGCGGCGCCGGACAGCATGCCGAGGATGAGCAGCACTCGCACGACAGCCTCGAACCGGCTGGCGGCTGCCCTCGTCTGCGCAGACGGGGCAAGCTTGCGTAGGCGCTCGAGGCGGCGGACGATCTGTTGCGCCAGCGTCAACACACCGCGCATGTCGCCGTCGCTGGAGGTGGGGGCGAAGCGGATCTGCTCGCAGGTGGCGAAGAATTGCCCGATGTGCTGGAGCGAGTCCGCCGGCACGCCGCGGCGCGCGACAGCGTCGGCATCGATGGCGCCGGGCGGCAGATCGAGTTTGGCGGCGAGATACTCCTGCATGGTCCGGGATACGGCATCATAGAACGCGGTGGCCTCACCCTTGGCCAACGCCTTTTCGGCGACGGCGAGGCCCTGGCGCGCTTGTCTCCCGGCGCGGCTGAAGCGCGCGTAACGCACGTCGCCGGTCAAGCGCTGCCGGCGGCGATCGTACCAGGCAGCAGCAACGAAGAGCAGCAGCGGCACCGGCTGCCACAGCCAGAAGAACGGGCTCCCATACCAGTGCTCGGAGCGCACCGACAGCGTACCCGGATCGTCTTTGATGTAGACGATGTCGTGTCCGAGCTTCTCCTCCGGTGCGATGCGCTGGCCCGGCGTACCGGCCGCGAACACTTCCTGACGCGCTGCGTTCTGCGGCGGCCGCACCACCAGTGCGATCGGGTCCGTGCGGGCCGTTTCATAGCGGCGCGTCTGCGGATCGAAGTAACTGAAGTGCACGGCCGGCACCGCGCGAACGTGCGCGTCGTTCGGAATGAGCACCTGCTCGAAGGACTTGGCGATGGTGGTGCTGCCCGGCCCGCCATCTTCGGACTTCCCGGGGTGGGTCTCATACGCGCGGAACCCGTCGGTATTCATCAACTCCGGCGGCGTGGCTTCGGCGAGGTTGCCGCTGCCGTTCAGCATCATCCGCAACGTGATCGGATCGCCCGCCGTCACCTCGGTGGGAGCCGCCGACACCTGCAAGGTGAAGCGGCCGACGGCGCCGGAGAACCCCGCCGGCTTTCCTTCTTCCGGCAGCGGCAACACGTTCAGAGTAATCGGGTCGGAGTGCAGCTCCATTCGGCGCCGCTCGGTGCTGAACGGATCGTCTTGGAAGAAGTGCTGGAAGAAGGGGTCGTTGAAAAGTGAGTTCCGCCGCTGGGTGAGCACGTTCAACTGCAGGCTGGCCGGGCCGATGGTCAACGTTCCGGCGCGCAGGGGAACGACCGCCGTCTGAAAGTGAACGACCTGGTACGTTTCGCCGTCGATCACCTGCTGGCGCTGGCTGGGCTCGGGAAACTTGTCGACCGAGAGGCCGTCGGCGGCGAGCGTTGGGTACTGCAGGTTCGCCACGCGGATGGACCCCACGTACAGCGTCACGTCGAGCGGCACGCGTTCATGCAGGTACACGTCCTGCTGCGGCACCGAGACCGTGAGTCGCAAAGCACGCGCCGCCGCCGTGCCGGGCTGGGTTACCCCAGATTGGCCGGTCGAGGGTGGAGCAGGCCGCGCTTGCCCCTGTGGGGCTTGGGCCTGTGGCACTTGCCCCTGTGGGGATTGGGCGGACGCCGTAACGTCCACGTTGAAGCTTGCGGTCTGATACGTCTTGCCTTGGTATTCGACGGTGAACGGCCCAAGGGTGAAGTGCCCCGCGCGTAATGGCAGCAGCGAGTAGCGGTGCTGCACCGAGCTGCTGACGTTGGCGTTGACGATCGAGATCTGGGTCGATGGGCCGACGTACTGGACGTCGAAGCCGTCAGCAGTCACCGCGGGCGCCGCCACGTTCTGCGCACCGCTGATCTCGATCGCGAGCGTCAGCGGCTCCCCCACCTGCGCGCGTTGCGGGTTGAGGCTGGCACGCACGGAGATGTCGGCGCGGGCGGGAACGGTGAAGAGGGCGCTCGCGAGCAGACAGAGCAGGATAAGGAACCCTCTGAACGCCATCACCAATCCTGTGCCGGTTCGGCGACGGTGGCGCCTTGGACCTGGTGCGCGAACTCGTCGGGTTGCAGCTCGTCATTCTTGGCGGTGTCGATCAGGGCGGCGGCCTCCTGCTGCGACATCTGGTCCTTCTTGCCGCCGGCGGCTTCCTGCGCCGCGGTACGCTGCTGCTCCGCCTGCTTCTGCTCATCTGATTTCTGTTGCGTCGCCTGCTGTTGCTGCTTCTCCTGTTGCTCCTTTTGTTCGTCGGATCCCTGCTCCTGTTTTTCCTGCTGCGCCTGTTGCTGGTCTTTCTGGTCCTGTTGCTGTTGCTGATCCTTCTGCTCGTCCGACTGCTTCTGCTGGTCCTGCTGTTGTTGCTGTTGCTCCTGTTGTTGCTTCTTCTGCTCTTCGAGCTTCTTCTTGAGGTCGTCGATCTTCTTGCTGACAAACTCGTAGTTGAACTTGGCGTCCTGGTCGGTGGGATCGGCGCCGAGGGCACGGCGGTACGCGGCCAGCGCTGTGGCGTACGCCTTGAGCGCGTCCTGCGGTTTGTCCGCCTCGGCCGCGGCGCCCAACCGGTATTGGGCATTGCCGACGTTGTACGCCGTCCGCGCCGTGCGCTTGGAATCCTCATCGATCCCGCGCACACGCGAGTAGGAGGCCATGGCTTCGGCGTATTTGCCCGCCTTGTAGTTGGCGTCGCCCATGTTGAAGTTGAGCAGCGGCGAGTCGGGATTGTCGACGAGCGCCTCGCCATACTTACCGATGGCGTCGTCGAACTTGCCTTGCTTGAAGAGCCGATTGCCCTCAGCGATACGGTCGCGGGTTGGATTGAGCCAGGCGTGGCAAGGCGCTGGGATGAGCAGCACGAACGCGCAGAGTGCAAGCAGCAGTAACTTGGCGCGGCATTCCGCGCTCCACACTCTACGCTCCACGTAACTCATGCCGCACCCCTGCGCCAGGCGCGCCAGCGCCGCCGCAGCGCCATTCCAGCCGCACGCCGCCGTTCGCCGACCAAGGGCTCGAGCGCGAACAGCATGACGGCCACAAACAGCGGGATCTGGAAGCGCTCCTCGAAACGCCGCTCCATGGTGCTCTTCAGCTCGCGCTTCTCCATTTTCCCGACGTAGTCATTGTACACCACGTCGAGCCCGAGGCCCGGCCCTTCGGCGTGCACGTAGGCGCCACCGGTATCGGTTGCGATCTTCTTCAGCGTTTCATCATCGAGCCGCGACTTCACCACCTGACCTTTGCGGTCTTTGACGAACGTCTGCTGCCCATCGACGGTGATCGGGATGAGGTCGCCCTCCGGCGTGCCGATGCCGACGGTGTAGATCTTGATGCCTTCGTCGGCCGCCTGCTTGGCGGCCTCGCCAACCTTGCCCTCGTGGTCCTCACCATCAGTGATGAGGATCAGGGCTTCGTGCTTGCCCTGGTGTCCTTCGAAGGCCGCCACCGCGGAGCTGATGGCCTCGGCCAGCGCCGTCCCGCCTTTCGGGATGATGCCGACGTCGACGGCGCGCAAGCTCTCCGCAAAGGCTTCGTAGTCGAGGGTGAGCGGGCACTGCACGAACGCCGATCCGGCGAATGCCACCAGGCCGATGCGGTCGCCATGCAATTGCTTCACGAGGTCTTGCACCGCGAGCGTGGCGCGCCCGAGGCGGTTGGGTTTGATGTCTTCCGCCAGCATGCTGCGCGAGGTGTCGAGCGCGACGATGATGTCGACACCTTCGCGATGGACTTCCTCCCAGTGAAAGCCCCACTTGGGGCCGGCGAGCGCCACCACGAGAAGCGCCAACCCGGCCAGCCACAGCGCGGCACGCCAGCGTTGGCGGCGCTGGTCGAGGTCGGGGGCCAGCGCCGGGAGCAGACGCGCCTCGGCAAAGCGCAGGAGCGCCTGGCGCCGCCGGCGCAACGCCCACACGAAAAAGGCGAGCGCCACCGGGACGAGCGCAACCAGCCAAAGAAGAGTGGGGTCACGCCAGGCCATCACGGGAGCTTCCGCAAGCGGGTATGACCGAGGCCGGCCTCGGCGCCGAGCAGGAGTAACGCGGGAATCGCGAACCACGGATAGAGCTCAGTGTAATCCAGGTAACGCGGTGCGCTGAACGTGGTCTTCTCCAAGCGGTTGATGTCGGTGTAGATCTGCTGGAGGCTGGCGGTGTCGGTGGCGCGAAAATACGTCCCGCCGGTCTTCTGCGCGATCAGCTTCAAGGTGTCTTCATCGACGTCGACCTTGATCGGTTGGTACACCTTGTTGCCGAAGATATCGCGGGCAGGGAAAGGCGCCAGACCGCGCGTGCCGGCGCCGATGGTGTACACCTTGATGCCCAGCGCTTTCACCGCGTCGGCGGCGGTGGCGGGCGAGATCTTCCCGGCATTGTTCTGCCCGTCGGTGAGCAAGATGATCACCTTGCTCTTGGCGTCGGAGTGCTCCAGCCGGCCCGCCGCGGTAGCCAGCGCCGAACCGATCGCCGTGCCGTCCTCGATCATGCCGATCTGGGCGCGCGCCAAGTTTTGCAACAGCCAGCCATGATCCAAGGTGAGCGGGCACTGCGCGTACGGCCGCGCGCTAAAGAGCACCAGGCCGATGCGGTCACCGCCGCGGCCGGCGACGAAATCGCGCACCACGGATTTGACCACGTCGAGGCGGCTGGCGCGCTGTCCGTTCAGGGTGAAATCCTCCGACAACATGCTGCCGGAGATGTCGACCGCCAGCATGATGTCGATGCCCTTGCCGTAGTAGGCGCTTTCCGCCTTGCCCTTCTGCGGGCGCGCCAGCGCGATGATCAGCAGCACCACCGCGAGGCCACGCAGGGCCGGCAGCAGCCAGCGCCAGCGGCGCACGCCGGTGTAGGGGATGCCGCGTACCAGCGTGAGCGTCGGGAAGCGCACGGCGGCCTCGCGTCGCCCGCGGCGCTGGAGCCAGAGGAGCAGCGGCACGATGACGATCAGTGCCAGCAGCCACGGGTCATGCAGCCGCATCGTGCACCTCGGTGTCCTGCGGGGCGGTGTTCTGCAGAGAAGAGGGAACCCGTGTCTCCTCGACGAAGCGCCGCGCCGCGTTGTAGGCGCCTTCACTGTCGTCGAGACTCGGTAGATGCCGGGCGAACTTGACGAGATCCGCCTGCGACAAGAAGTCGGCGAGCAGCCGCCGATGCGGCGGGATCAGACGGCCGTCGCCGGCCGCCGCCGAGAGGAACTCCTCCGTGGTCATCTCCGGCGCGCGCAGGTGGAAACGGTCCTCCAGGTAGCGTCGCACGATGGCGGAGAGCTGCACGTAGTACTCCTCGAACTTGCCTTCATCGATGAAGTGTCGGGCGCGCAGCCGGTTGAGCGCGGCCAGCGCCGCCTCGTGCGGTGGCTGCGGCGGCAGTGCCCGCTGCCGGCGCGGCCGGTTGAGGAAATAGAAGAGGCCCGCGCCGAGCAGTGCCACGGTCAGAACGGCCGCCTCGCCGACACCGATCGGCCGCCAATCGAACGGGACCTCCTCAGGCGGTTTGATGTCACGGATGTCTGCCGGATTCTTCTCCTGCGCCAGCAAGCTGGTCACGCCGACCAGGACCTCGTTGCCTTCGGCGTCACGCAGGCCCTCTCCCGGGGTGCGGCACTGCACCTTCGGCGCCGGGATGAGGTGATCCCCGGTCTCGAAGATGGTGAGCGTGTACCAGCGCGAGGTGATGGTGCGGCCGTTCTCCGTGCGCGTCGGGAGCTCGCCGAAATCGCTGACCGTGAAGGCGCCCAATTTGCCGCTGTAGACCGGGATGAGAATTTCAGTGTCGGTAGCGGCAGAGACCTCTACGGTATAGCGGATATGATCACCTATGGTGATCTGACCACGATCGACGCTGCCGTGCACGGTGACGGGCGCGTTGGCGTTGGGGGTGGGATCGGCGGCGTGGGCGGAGGTGGTGATGAAGAGCAGGGCTGCGATGGCGAGCGCACCGGCTAAGCCCACCCGGCACGGATGTGAAGTTCTGCGCGTCATCTCAATGTCGGTGCTCGCGCATGTGGAAGAAGCGCAGCAGGGCTTCGGTGTAGGGGCGGTCGGTGCGTACGACGACGGCGTCAACATCGACGCCGCGCAGCATGCGCTCGCGGTCGCGACGCGCGGCGGTGGCACGCTGCTCGAACTCGCGCCGCAGGCGGCTGTCGCCGGTGTCGAGCAGGATCTGCTCTCCGGTCTCGGCGTCTTGCAGGGCGATGAGGCCGACGTCCGGCAGCGCCAGGTCGCGCGGATCGTCCAACACCACAGCGATGACATCGTGGCGGCGATTGGCGATCTTCAACGCCAAGCGCGCTCCCGTATCAAGGAAGTCCGAAATGACGAACGTGACGCAGCGCCGCTTGGTCACGCGGTTGAGGTGCTCAAGGGCGGCGGCGATGTCCGTGCCGTGCCCTTGTGGCGCAAACGACAACACCTCGCGGATGACGCGCAGGACATGGCGCGTCCCCTTCTTGGGGGGCAGCGCCAATTCGACCTGGTCGCTGAACATCAGCAGCCCCACCTTGTCGTTGTTGGTGATGGCGGAGAAGGCGAACAGCGCCGCCATCTCCGCCGCCATCTCGCTCTTCAGTTGCTTGACGGTACCGAAGTGCGTCGAGGCACTGGCGTCAACCAGCAGCATGACGGTCAGCTCGCGTTCTTCGACGAAACGCTTCACATGCGGCAGGCCGGTACGCGCGGTCACGTTCCAGTCGATGGTGCGCACGTCGTCCCCCGGCAGATAGTGCCGAACCTCCGCGAACTCCATCCCCCGCCCCTTGAACACGCTCTGGTACTGCCCGGCGAAAAGATCGCTGACGAGGTGGCTCGTCCGTATCTGAATCTTGCGGACCGCCTTGAGCTGCTCGGAAGTCAACATGATCGGTCGAAAAGGCGCGAGGGGTTGGGCGCCTGGGGGTGGGCTTCGGACCCCCCACGCCCCGCGCCTCACGCCTTACGGTTTCTACGGTACCGGCACTCCGTCGAAGACGCTCTTCACTACGGAGTCCGCATCGATGTCTTCGGCCTCGGCTTCGTAGGTGACGATGATGCGGTGGCGCAGAACGTCGGCACCGATGGATTTCACGTCTTGTGGCGTGACGTAACCGCGACCCTGCAAGAAGGCGTGCGCCTTAGCGGCCAAGGTGAGATAGAGCGTCGCCCGCGGGGAGGCGCCGTATTGGATCAGGCGCTGTAAATCGAGCTTGTAGGCCGAAGGATTGCGGGTCGCGAACACCAGGTCGATGATGTAGTCCTTGATCTTGTCGTCGAGGTAAATCTGATCAACCAGATTGCGCAGCCGCAAGATGTCGGCAGTGTGGATCACGGGGCTGAGGCCGTCGCGTTGGTTCACCGAAGCCATGCGCTCGAGAATCTGTCTTTCCTCTTCTTTGGACGGATAGGTGATCGACAGCTTCAGCATGAAGCGATCGACCTGCGCTTCGGGCAGCGGATACGTGCCTTCCTGCTCGATCGGGTTCTGCGTCGCCAGGACGAGGAACGGGTCGGGCAGAGGATGGGTCTGGTCGCCGATGGTCACCTGCCGTTCCTGCATGGCTTCGAGCAGCGCGCTTTGCACCTTGGCGGGCGCGCGGTTGATTTCGTCAGCTAGAATGATGTTGGCGAAGACCGGTCCCTTCTTGGTGGTGAAGTTGCCCTCGCGCGGATTGTAGATCAGGGTGCCGATGAGGTCGGCGGGGAGCAGATCGGGTGTGAACTGTAGGCGCTGAAAGCTGGCGTCGATGGTCTGCGCCAACGTCTTCACCGACAGGGTCTTGGCCAGTCCCGGAACGCCTTCGAGAAGCACGTGGCCATTCGCCAGCAGCCCGATGAGCAAACGGTCCACCAGGTAGCGTTGGCCGACGATGACGCGGCCGATCTCTTCGCGCAGGCGGTACAAACACGCAGCCTCTTCCTTTACCCGGTCATTGATGGCGGTGATTCCGGCGTCCATTCGGCTCATCCCCTCATTCGTCGAGTTCACGCGGCGGCCCGCGGCCGACCTCGGCGTGTCACGCCATAGACGCTCGACGCTGAATGATTCTTCACGATGTGAACGGTCCCTGCGACCCGCGAAAACATCCGGGCCGCCGACACCAGAACGCGACACTGCATTCGTACGGCGTCTACTTAGCTACCCTCCGGACAGGGGTCAAGCGCAATACACCGGCCCAAAGGACGGGCCGGCACTCGGGGCGAACGGTTGAGAAAGTCGTTCCACCCTTCCATCCGTTCGCCCCGAGTAGGCCCCGTTTTCCAGGGACCGTATCGAGGGGCTGCAGGTGCGGGGCAGCGACGGCCTGTCGCTCTTCACCACTTCGCGTAGTGGCTCTCCGCGTATCCCAGCATTCCCGCCACGCGGATTTCCTCTTGCGAGGCGGTGACCAGGCGGCCGTCATAGCGCCCCAGCAGCTGGTTGAAGTTGGAGGCGACGATCCAGGCGTTGATCTTCTCGGCGTGGCTGCCCTGCGGCTCGAAATCGAGCTGCAGTCGGCCGTCGAACGAGCGTAGGCGCCAGGGCCTCATCAGGTCGTTGCGGTCGTAGTCGAAGACCACCGTGTCGATCTTGTGCAGGACACCGTCCACCCAGAAGCAATTCTCGGTGAAGCTGGTCTCGTTGACACCGCAGGCGACGTTCATGCCGAGGGCGCGTCCGTCCGCCGTGGTCCCGGCGAGGCAGCCCCAGTTCCAGAAGGTCTCGCGCCGCATGTATCCGGCGGTCCAGTCGCAGTGCCCGCGCGCCCCGAGGGCCGCGAGATCGAACGTGCGCCCGTTCCAGGACACCGTCCCCGAGACGGGCATGCCGGCGGTCTTGCGGGCGAAGACCCAGCCGGTCGCCCCCGCCGGTGTGCAGATGCGCATCGCGTGCTGGCGCGGCGTCTCTTCGTCGAAATACGCTTCGATGGATGGACCTCCGGCGACGCGCGCCATCAGGCGGCGATGGCATGGAGAGCAGCCCGCACCCATCGCGATATCGGCGCGGCGCGAGCGGAAGGTTGCGCACCCGGTTTCGGGCGCCTGGTCAAAGCTGATCCTCAGCGCGAGCGGCACGCGGAAGCTGTGTTCGACAAGCCGCCGCGTGGAGGGCTCGTAGAGGTACATGAACGCGGTGCCCACGTACTTGATGTCTGCGATGGCACAGCCGAACACCAGCTCCTCGCACAGGGCGCCGAGGAACTGGAACTGGTTGAACCCGAAGTGGCGCGCCCATGGCCCGGCCGGCCGTCCAAATGGCGTCGTCAGCGCGTAGTCCTGATGATTCACTTCCATGACGGGATCGGAAAAGATCCCGAGCCGCACGTTCCCGTCCGCGTCGATGAGCCGTTCGCCTGGCATGTGCATCGTCACTGTATTGCGAATTCCAGGTGCGCTGCGCAAGCCCGTTTGAGTTACGAAGTCCGTGCATCGTCGCGCCGCACGAAGATGTTGGCGCTGAACCTATCTGACCCTCGCCCGCGCTGAGAGGTTCCCGGCTGGACGTCAGCGGGGAATCCTCCTACCCTGCACCGCTTGGAGGAACCATGGACGCCGACCTTTGTTACCTAACCCTGACCGAAGCCGCGCGCCTATTGCACCGACGGGAGATCTCACCTGTGGAGCTGACGCGCGCTGTTCTGGCGCGCATCGAGCACCTCGATCCACAGCTGCACAGCTACATCACGGTCATGCCGGAGCGCGCCCTGGTCCGCGCCCGAGAGGCGGAGCGGGAACTTGCCGGCGGCGCCGAGCGTGGTCCTTTGCACGGCATTCCGATCGCCGTGAAGGATCTGTACTTCACCAAGGGCGTGCCGACCACCTGCGCCTCACGCGTCCTGGCGGGCTGGGTTCCGCAGTTCGACGCCACGGTGGTCGAACGGCTCGAAGCCGCCGGTGCCGTGCTGCTCGGCAAGTTGAACATGACCGAATTCGCCATGAGCGGCTATGCGCCGTCGCTGCCGATTCCGCGCAATCCGTGGGACCTCGCGCGTCACACCGGCGGCTCGTCGAGCGGTTCGGGCGTGGCGACCGCCGCCGGACTGTGCTTCGCCTCGCTGGGGACCGATACCGGTGGCTCGATCCGCAATCCCGCTGCCTGGTGCGGCGTGGTCGGCCTGAAACCGACGTACGGCCGGGTGAGCCGTCACGGCGTCTTCCCGCTCGGCATGACTCTGGATCATGTCGGCCCGATCACCCGCAGTGTGGCCGACGCCGCCGCGGTGCTGGAAGTGATCGCCGGTGCGGACGCCAACGACCCGACGTCCCTCGACGCGCCCGTGCCCGCATGCTCGGCGGCACTGACCCGCGGCGGCCGCAGCGTGCGCATTGGGATCGACGAGCGCTTCATGGGGGAGCATGTGCATCCTGACATGGTGGCGGCGCTGATGGCGGGGCTCGAGGTACTGCGGCGGCAGGGAGCCGATTTGGTGCGCGTCGCGATTCCCGCAGTCGATGAGGTGCTGGAGGCGTGGCCGGTGATCTGTAGTGCCGAGGCTGTGGTGGCGCACGAGGCGACGTATCCGGCGCGTGCGGACGAGTACGGGCCGAGCTTCCGGTCGTTCCTCGAGTACGGCACCCGTATCAGCGGAGCGGAGTATGCCAAGGCGCACCTGTTGCGTGTTGCCTTCGCGCGGCGGTTTCAGCAGGTGTTCGGGCAGGTGGAGGTCTTCGCGTGCCCGGGCTTCTTCATGCAAGCGCCGCCGGCGGACGCCCTCGATCCCTACGGCGCTTTCTCCCCGGCATTTGCTCAGTTCATGCGCTTCACCGCGCCGTTCAACTTCAGCGGCAACCCGACGTTGTCGGTCCCCGCGGGCTTCAGCGACAACGGCCTGCCGCACGGCATCCAGTTGGTCGGCCCATTACTCGGCGAGCCGATCCTGTGTCAGGTAGGCCACACCTACGAGCAAGCGACCGAGTGGCACCACCGCCGGCCGCCTCTGGATTGAGTATCTTGACGCCGACCGAATAGCGCACAGTCACCGAAAGTTTTCCTCTCCTTACGAAGGAGAGGGTGAGGTTGCCGTGGCTGAAAAGCCTCCCCTGACAAGGAGGGGAAACATGCAGCCGACCGCATCATCGTTACGACAGGAACATCGAATCGGGACAGTGCCGGCGCCCTTCGTGCTCGTGCCGGTTGCAAAAGAGCCGTCAGGTTTCCCGCTGGCGGCTCTTCTCTATGGCGCCGGGTCCGGTCCTGTCGCGCTCTATATGTCGCAGAACGCCACTGCTCATGGAGCGTCGCTCGAAGGCACGCACCACTAGGAGCGCAACCATGAGATTCAGCGCACAAAACAACCACGAACCAGCTACTTCACCGCCCGACAGCGTACATCCGCTAGCCCCCGCGCCGGTCGCGGGTGTCAACGTTGCAGCGGGCGTTGCTGTTGGTGTTGGTGTCGGCGTTGCTGCGGGCGCTTGCTGAATTGCAAACACGCCATCGTAGAAAGTCCCGGCGTAGAGCGTGGTGGGCGTGGTCGGATCGATGGCGAGCGCGATCACGTTAGCGTTCGAGTTGGGAGGCAGGCCGGCGTTGATCGCCTGCCAGCTCATGGCGCCGTCCGTGCTCTTGAACACGACGCCGTTGCCGCCGTAGGGGAGCGCACCGCCGGCGTAGAGGGTGGCCGGTGCGCTCGGATCGATGGCCAGCGCAGACACAACGGCGTTGGGCAAGCCGCTGGCGCTCCAAGTGGTGCCGCCATCGGTGCTCTTGAACACGCCGCCGCCGCCGGCGTACAGCGTAGCTGGGGTTGCCGGATCGAAGGCCAGCACACAGCTCGGCAAGCCGCTGGCGCTCCAGGTGGTGCCGCCATCGGTGCTCTTGAGTATGCCTCTACCGTAGCCGACGCAGGCGTAGAGCGTAGCGGGATCGATGGCGAGCGCGTAGACGGAGTATGCAAATACACCATCGGGATCGCCGCCCGCAGGGAAGGTCAGGGCGGTGGCGCTCCAAGTGCCGCCGGCATCAGTGCTCTTGAAGACACCAACATCGTACACCCCGGCGTAGAGCGTGGTGGGCGTGGTGGGATCGATGGCGAGCGCCGAGAGGACGGCGTCGGGGTGGCCATCGCTGGTGCTCAGGCTCGTCACGTTCCAAGTGTCGCCGCCATCTGTGGTCTTGAAGACGTCGCCGCCGTAGGTCCCGGCGTAGAGCGTGGTGGGAGTCACGGGATCGATGACGAGCGTGGATCCGGACGTCGCGTCGACATCACCCAGACCGGTGGCGTTCCAAGTGCCGCCGCCATCGCTGCTCTTTAACACGCCGCCGCCCGTGCAGAAGGGGTTGCAGGTGGGGGTGCCGACGTAGAGCGTACTCGGCTTGGAGGGATCGATGGCGAGCGCGGACACGTAGACGCCTTCTAAGCCAAGGCTTGTCCAGACATTGATTCCAGCCTGCGCACTGTACACGCTGACGACCAAAAGCACCGCACACGTGAGCGCCGTCCAGGTCCACACGCTCCGCGTTGGGTCAGGTTTCACTTTATGAGCCTTTAGAATCGGGATCGCCAAGGGTACAGGCGATACTGGTCACGGTGATCTCTGCAGCACGGGCCGCGCGGTTCGGCTGGAAAGGCAACGCGAAGTAGCCCGCGGCGGCAAAAGCAGCAAGCAGTCGTACGGATCCCGACTCACCGTACCTCATATGGTCACAAGACCACGCCGGCCGCAGTAAGACAAGACGAATCGTCTTGCTGCAGCCGTGAGCTTCTGCGCCCATTCTCGATGGGATGGGCTACGCCCGCATTGTCGCGTTCCACCCACAATCCCGACGATCACCGCAGGCTCGGCCGCTGCCGGGTTCCGGGGTCAGGCCTGAAGAGCAGCAGTTACTGGAACGGGACCTGGAGACAGCCTGCGTTCACGAACAAGTGATCGGCGGGAACAGCTCCCGAATGCCCGCGTGCCTGGGGCTGAAGAAGCGAGCAGCTGACAGCCGTCAGCGATCAGCAGGAAGACTTCCCAGCCGGAATTCAAGGCCCAAGAAGGCGATCAGCGGTCAGCGATCAGCGGGGGACCAGAATTCAACGCCGCTGCGTAAGGGCGCAGGGGCGAGACGGGAAACATTTACCGGGAGCGCAAGGGCGCCACTCAGGTGCCGGGTTGTGGATCGGAGGTCACTGGTTCGGGCGGGAGGGTCGGGACGATGACTTCGAGTTCCTGAAAAGGCTCGAAGTCCTTCGCGTTGAAGGTGTAAATGCGGCGCACTCCGTTTCCGAGCATGGTCGCAACGAGTTGCAGGTCAAATACCTGCCTCCCGAGAACGGGACGGCGACGCAGCAGCTGCGTCAGGCGTTGCACCAGGTCCGAGGGAACGGTGAGCAGGGCCAAACCGGGCAGGGCCAGGAGCTTGTCGATTTCTGCGAGCGCCTCCGCTGGCGTAAACGGCGCGCTGACGCGCCGTGAGCTGGTGACGACAGCGTAGAATTCCGCAACGGTTTGCGGGGCTACGCAGAGGGCGGCATCGTCTTCCTGTGCGCTGTCGCGAAGCCGGACCGCAGCCGCATACTGAGGCTGCTCGTCATAGAATGACTGGACGAGAACGTTGGTGTCGATCAGCGCAAGGTCAGTCGTCGCCATAGATTTCGTCCCGAGTCAGGTGGCCGTAAACCCTGCCCTTGCGCACCGCAAACTCGACGCGGCGTTTGCGACTCCCGTTCTTCTTTCCCGCCAGTTGTCGGCGAAGAAATTCCGCTTGTTCGGCAAGGGCACGGGCCGTCTTCTCCGGCAAATCGCTCACGTCAATGCTCTGCATGTGTATCACCTCCTTTTCCTCGAACGGTTACCGCCAGCTTACCACGGGGGTTCTTCGAGGGTCAAAGACGCCGCGCGGGAAGAGCGGGAGCAGATCAGCGATGACCTCGACGGTGAGTCGGCTGTGGTGCCGGGAATCCGCCGCTCACAGTCGCGCTAGGCGTGTATCTGCCTCTTGTCGCGCGTCCGGCGCGTGACGTGCCGCCCGCCGCCACGCCGCCGCCGCGGCGTTCATCAGTCTGCACTGGAAAGGTGAGCCGCTCGTCAGCTACGAGACCATCATCAACCTCATCAGTACGACGCGCACGCAGACGGGGCTGCGGGTGCAAGTAGTATCTAATTTGCGAGGCAGCCTCTCTTGGCGCCGACCGAATAGCACACGGCCACCGTCAGGTTCCCTCTCCTTACGAAGGAGAGGGTCACCCATTGGAAGGCCGGTTGTCAACTGAGGACACTCGTCCGCTAACGCCGTCGGCGCATGTTTTATTGCTACCGTTGCCGCGACTACGAGCTGAAGACGAGTCCGCACTATCGGAGCCTCAAGCGCAAGATCGCCAGACGCAAAGCGGCGAAGGCCCGGAAGGCGGCGGCACAAGCGCAACAGCAAGAGGGGTGCGCCTAGAATGGGAATTCCAATTGCACGGGCTCGCTGGCGTCGTGGGCGCTCTGCTGAAGCGCCCGCCAGTTGCCGCACTTCAGCAGCCTGCTATGGCCAACCCGAAGATGTCTTCGTTCTCGCGGTTGTTGTGGCGGAATTGGAACTCAGCCAAGTAGAAGGGCAGATACTTTTTGCTCACGTTGTGGTACGTGCGAACTACGCCCCGCTTCAGCAAGCTCCAGAACGAATCGATGTTCGCGGTGTGGACTTCGCCGCGCACGTACTCACCCGTGCTGTGCGACACGAACGCATGCGGGATGCCCTTCTCGCCCAGCTTGCGGTAGCCGCCTGCATCATCCGTGGCGACCAAATCGACTTTGTCGGAAACCGTGTCGTGCACGAACCGTTCGAGGGTTTCGGTATCGGTATTGTGAATCACTTGGGCCACGACGTTGCCCTTGCGGCTGATGGCGCCGATCACGGGCGTCTTCCCCGACCAGCCGGTGCCCCGGCCACGCTTGCTGACGTGGCGGTTCTTGGCCTTGCCGCCGATGAAGGTTTCATCCACTTCAACGATGCCCATCAGCTTGCGGAAATCCGGGTCGCGCATACCGGCGCGGAGTCGCATGCACATGTACCACGCGGTCTGGTAGGACTTGCAGCCGATTTGCCGCTGAATCTGGAGGGCGCTCACGCCCTTTTTGCTGTTCAGCATCTGCCACAGAACCTCGAACCACGTCTTCAGCGGGTACTTGGTGTCCTCGAAGATAGTCCCGGCGGTTATGGAGAATCGGTAGGCGTTGCCCTTGCGGCATTCCTTGTTGCCGCACTCCCAGAACCACGGGCGGGTCTTCAGAGCGTACACATGCTCGCTGCCACCGCAGCGTGGGCAGGTCACGACCGTGGGCCAACGCCGCTCCTTCAGGAATTCCTTGCAGGCTCGTTCCGTTGGGAAGCTGGCCATCAGTTCTCGCAGCGTCATCATGTCGGTTTCCCTTTCGCTGCGGATAAGGTAACACATAAAAGGCTATCCGTCAATAGCCGGATAGTCACCTTAGCAAGGAGGGGAAACCTGCAGCCGACCGCATCATCGTCACGACAAGAACATCGAATTAGGGCAGCACCCCGGTGCGGGCGCAGCTTGACCCGCGATCCTACGAGGCGGGCGTGAAGGCACAAAGGCAACGCTGAGCGGAAGAACGACACTCGACCCGGTTCTCTTTACCAACTGCCCTTTGGCGGTTAACGTCGGTCCCCGTATGAGCAACTGGCCTGCCAGTCACCCGGCAAGATCAGCGCGGGCGCGGGTCACGGCACAGTCGAGTCGGAACGTGGACGCTCTTACAGAGCACGTGGCGCTTCACCCGAGAATGGGCGCCACGACGAAGGTTGCTGCGCGGGCGGCGGTGGCGGTCGCTATGCTGTGCCGGTGCGCGCTTACCGCCGTGGCGGCGCCGGTCGTTGCAGAGCCGGCGTTGGAGTACGAGGTCACGGAGGCCGGGACGGGACGTGTGCTGTTCACCGCCTGGGGATGGACCGAGGCGACGGATACCGACCCGGACAGCGTCGCCGTGCTGTCGCGCACGGTTTTCCCGCAGCGAGGTGAATCGCTGGTTCGCGCGCTGTTCACGCGCGACCGGCCGCTGCGGTGCCTGTCGTGGGAACGGACGCTCAAGGACAAGAGCGGAGCCGTGCTGAGTACCACGCAGACGCGTTGGGTGCCGGAGATATTTCCCCTGCTCTCGGCCCCATTCCCTCCCGATACCTACCCGCTCGAAGCCCCGGCGGGGTACGTCGTGACGCGATTGGGGCTCGGCACGCAGCAGAGGGCGAGCTTCCACACGATGCTGAGCGACACACTCGCGCAAATCGACCTGTGGGTCGACGGTCGCGAGACCGTGCGCGTCACCGCCGGTGATTTTGACTGCTACCGCGTCCGCATGCGCGCCAACGCCCAGAGCCTCTTTCCAAAGCTCCCCGCCTTCCTGAAGCCGATCTTGTCGTTCTTCATTCCGACCTACACCGTGTGGCTGACGGTGGAGGAGCCGCAGATGCTGGTGCAATTCCGCGGTCAGATGGGCCCGCCCGGCTCGCCTGAAGTACTCGTTCGCCTGGTCAATGTGAAGCACTAATGTGTGGCACACGCGCATCCTTTCCCTGCCGGGCCGGGCGGTCGGCTGTGCTGTTGATCATCGCTGCTGTGGCATTGGTCTGCCGCGCCGGCGCGTGCGCTGCGGACGAGGGTGGCGGAGCCGACGCCGCCATTACTGAGATCGATCGGCTGTGGGCCGAGCGCGCCAGTCCCGACGCGGTTGAGCGCGCGGTCACCCTCGGCGCGCAGTCGGTGGCACAGCATCCATCGAGCTACGACCTCGCGTGGCGGCTGGCTCGGGCCTACTGGCGCAAGGGCGATCTGGCGGCGGACAAGCCGCATCGCCGTGACACCTACGCCACCGCACGACGCTATGCCGAAGCCGCCGTCAAGCTCGATCCGGAGCGCGTCGAAGGCCACTGCTATTACGCGCTGACCACCGGTGATTACGGCGGCACCCTCGGCCTGGTCGGCGCCGCCACAGAAGGGATCGGGTCGATCTTCGAACGGGAGATCAAGCGGGCCTACGACATCAATCGCGACTTTGACAACGGCAGTCCGATGCTGGCTCTGGGGCGGTACTACTTCGAACTTCCGTGGCCACTACGCGACCTCAACGAGTCGCGTCGCTACTTGGAAGAGTTGAAACAACGCCATCCGGACGTGCTCCTCGGCCGCCTCTATCTTGCCGAGACGGATCACGTGCTGGGCGACGATGCGGCGGCGAGGCAAGAACTCGACTATGTACTCGGCCACGATCCCATGCCCGGCCGAGCGGTCGAAGAGCGCGACCTCAAGTCCGATGCCGAGCAGCGCATGCGGGAGTGGTTCGGCGCGACGGCCGCTCCGCCGCTGGGGTCGCGATAGTGCACATTCACGTTCCTCTCCTTGCAGAGAGTGTCGATAGACTCAGCGGGCGGGCTTCGAGACGGCCCCTGGAAAGAAGGGGCCTCCTCAGCCCGAGCGGTGTTGTTGTCGAATCCAAAGGAAAACCTTCCGCTCGCCCTTCTATGAGCGCTGCTGTCAAGTGGCGACGAACAGGTCGGATAATTCCTTCGTGTGCGCATGGCAGAATCCCGCACGGGTTGTCCACAGCGGGGCGTT
>Ga0326728_10006461_pt1 | contig 31516 bp, 30 predicted proteins | sample MB3enrmetagenome_FD_207602 | JGI IMG/M metagenome (GOLD analysis project Ga0326728, IMG submission 207602) | Lab enriched peat soil microbial communities from McLean, Ithaca, NY, United States - MB31MN | ecosystem: Environmental > Terrestrial > Soil > Wetlands > Peat | place: USA: New York...
TGTACCAAAAGCAATCATGCTCACCCCGAGCATGCATCTTGGATCCCTTCAGGTGCCGCCCGCTCCGACGAGCCAACCGATGGCTGGGATCAGGTTCAGGGCAGCCGCAACGGGGCCACTGCGGGGCGCCATTTTGAGTAGTGACCCGCCCAGGACTCCGAGCCCTGACAACCACAAACACAGATAGGTTTCGTTCATTGTGCTCAAGCTCCTGGCAGAGCGCCCGACCGCTAACGACTCGGCTCAGGCAGGCCGGGCCGGTGATGTCCGATTGCTAACAGACGCGCGAGCCCGGCCTTGCCTGAAGCCGGATGGTTCGGGGCCTTCATGCCGCAGCCTCCGCCAACTCCTGGACGAACTTCCCGGCGAGGTCATCCAGAGAATCATAGTCTGGCCGCTCAAATACTCGGTGCCGGGGTCCCGCATGGAAATCCGCGCCGTCCATGTAAATCCAGAAGGTAATGTCCCGGCCCTCGATGCTGCCTGTTACGTAGGCCTCTGATATACCGTCGAGACGCCGGTCCGCGACGCACCGCCCCACTTGTGCGAGCGCAGCCACGAGGCGCTCCTCGCATTCCGTTTGAAAGCTCGTTAGCTGATGCTCCATATCACCGAACGACGAGGATGAGCCGTGACGAGGAGCGCGTCAACAGTGCTCGATTTGAGAATGGATGGTGCCGCGCTCCTCGCCATCGGCTCGATCCTTTGGTTCGGCTTTCATGGGCTACCGGTCTCAGGCTCATTGGGTGCCGGAGCTGGATTCTAGGTGTTTAGTGAGGTACTCGACCAAGTTCGTCGCTGTGATCCGGACTATGGGGTCTGGGTCCTCCAGGGCAGCTGTGAGCCGAGGCAGACACGTGTTGGTGCCTACGACCGGTGCACTGAACGCAATGAAGCTGAGCATGTCCTGACGGAAAGGCTGATTGGTCCTGGCCAGGGCTGCGACGAGCGTCTGAAATCCTTCAGGACCCACAGAGCTAAGGACGTATCCTGCCCTTGTGGCTGTTTGCGCATGGTTCCGGTCCTGTATCATGATTGTTAACTTCGGGACCGTGCTAACGGCATTGGTGCCTAGCTGCACCAGAAGGGTTCTTGCCGCTTCCGCCCGTTCCAACTTTCTTACAACCGTGGCGCGCACCAAAGAAGACCCCAGAAGTCTCTTTGCGACACCCGCGGGCCAACGGCGACCCACGGTGTCACACCAAGAGGGAATTTCATACTCTATTTGCCTAAGGAGAACCGGGCACGCATTTGTCCCCATGGCTTTGATTGCCGTGACTGCGATTCCACGCTGTGCATTGGAGCCGGTCCGGTCGGATTCACAATACACAGTAAACCATCCCGAAACGGATCGGCCCTGATACATCGGTTCGCGCTCGCCAGGGCGTAGTAGAGCTAGCAGCCCACCAGCTGCCACGGTGCAGCCAATAGCCATTAACAGCTTTCGATGCTTCAGCATGCGCCGGTTCTAAATCTGCCGGGTGTCGCCACTAGTAACGCAGACAGTTGAGGCTTTGGCCTAGTCATGATGCGGCGGCTTGGACCGAACGGCGGAACTGAGCGATGCGGGCGGCCCAGAGCGCTGGATTTGCCAGGTGGCACGGCCTGCCCGCATTCGCTCGAGTGATTTTGTTAGCGGCTAATGTCCTACCCATCGAACACAGTATTACCGAAATACCCCGACAATCCAAACCGCGAGAAACCAAAGGAATGGTAATGTGAAAACCAAAGCTGTGAACAAAGCGAAGCCTGCCAACGCGCTGAATTTCGGCGAGCGAATGCTGTGGTAGGAGTACAGCAACGCTACCGGTGTACCAAAAGCAATCATGCTCACCCCGAGCATGCATCTTGGATCCCTTCAGGTGCCGCCCGCTCCGACGAGCCAACCGATGGCTGGGATCAGGTTCAGGGCAGCCGCAACGGGGCCACTGCGGGGCACCATTTTGAGTAGTGACCCGCCCAGGACTCCGAGCCCTGACAACCACAAACACAGATAGGTTTCGTTCATTGTGCTCAAGCTCCTGGCAGAGCGCCCGACCGCTAACGACGCGCCTCACCTACCGCCGCCGGGGAAGCACGTCGAGCGCAAACATGATGCTCAAATTCTCCCAAGCTGTCGAACGGAAAGCTCGGGCGGCGGTTAGGTGCAGGCGCCTTGTTGGGCCACGGGGTCACGGGTCAACCTCCGCGCTTGCTATCGTATGGCTGCCGAAACCCGGCGCTGGAAATGGCTCTTTCTTGTGAGGCACCCAGCGCAAACCCCAAATCCGCCAAAAGCGATATGCCTGTTCAGCAAAGCGCCCGCGGTCTCGACAGTAAGCGAAGGTGAGCCGGTATCGGCGGTCAACAGGTATGCCAGCAGGTACGGGTACCTCGAACCGCATCCGGGAAGCAAACGGGGGCAGTCGGCCGTACTGCACGAATCTTGACGGCGCAAACGGTGGCAGGCCCCCGGAACCTAAGAGGCTACTCCACTCGGGGTCCGACATCGCCCTGTATAGCAGCCCCTGCTGGCTACTACCAACGAGGCTGAATAACCCGACGCGGATGCCGGCGCTGTTGGTCGAGTAGCCAGAAAATGACACCGTCAAGCCTGGGCTGGCCGAGCCATGCGAGAAGATCGCTGCGAGAAGGCCGAGCGCTAGCAAACCGCAAAGCAGGCCCAGGATCCTGAATGCCTTGCGTCCCCGCGACCCACTATCGCCTTTGGCCGCAATCTCGACTTGTGCGGCCATGTCCTCGAAAACCGTGCCACACTCCGTGCAATGGACGGCTTCATCTTCATTCTCGCGCCCACAGTATCCACAGGATTTCATGACATTCTCAACGCGCCCAACACTCGCGGTGAGTGGCGCCGGGCCACCGACGTGCGGCATTCAAACAGACTGCCGTCCCGGCGTCCACTCTACTACGCTTGTTCGGCGGCCTACTCATGTCATGCCTACCATCTTTCACACATGGTGTCGCAGACGTATTCCACCGACTCACCGAAAAACCTGTAGAGGATTACCCCCAGGAGGTTGCCAACGAGGACGGCCAAAAGCCATAGGAAGCCTCGGGTGGTTGAAAGCCCGATCTCCCGATGGATTCGAATAATGGTCGTGACCATGAGCCAGACCCCGGCCGCGACGAAACCCCAGCCGATGACATAGCCAATTAACAGCCCGATGCTCATGTGCGCGTGGATGCCGAACGCGAAGGTGAGCGATGGCGGCGGACACCAAGCGCCCGAATTTGCAAACACACACCGCCCGCGGCCATTCGCTCGACCGAAATGTTAAGCGTCATAGTTTCAGAATGCTCGGGGCACGCAGCAGTCTGCGCATAGGGTCAAAGCCGGTCTTCTGAGAAATAGACTTCCACCTTTGGACTGCTGCCGTCCTGAGCAAAGGTCACGCGCGCGGAGTAGCCTCCTGGCCCCCCCACATCCAAACCGCCCCAGCCGTATTCAGCATCCCGAAGGACGGCACGGTACTGGCTGGCGGTAAAAGGTCGGCGCTTGTAAAGACGCTCACATTCGTCATTCGCAAGCTTCGCCGCGAGTAGGGCAGCATCGTTTGAAGAGAGAACTCGGACTGGTGTCCGAGTATGTCCAGCACCAACAGGACGGGAGCAACTCGTATCACCAACCGCCAGCACTATCAGACAGCAAGCCACGGCCAAGGTCGGAATGATTCTCGTCGTTTTCATTTCGCAGGACATCTCCGCATGGCGGCGCAACGCTTAACTCTCGGCCTGAGCGGCGCGGCGCCGAGGGCTTACGAATGCAAACAGGACGCGCCATCCCGCGTCCGCTCCAGGCCGTTCGTTAGCCGGCCGTAGTGTATGTCGCAGAGTCATTCTTCTGAAATCTCTTGGCTGACAACCTGCCCAAGGCTCTTGAAGAACTTCATCTTGGTCGAAAGAGGATTCACCGGAATATTTGTCTGCCCGTCGCGGAACCGACGCTGCATCAGTGAAGGGTACAACTGAAGATGCCGAGCCCTTTCTTCTGAGCCGGACAGTTCCGCGTCCACGCCTACTCTGAGTCTCCAGCTTCCGTTCGTGGGCCGTCCAGGGAGGTCGAACGTGGCGTAGCCGGCAACATGTGGCTGGAGCGACGGGTGCTCGAGCCGCTTTCCAGCCGGATGAAACAATAGCGGCTGGCTCTGGAGGGGTCCAATGATCCAGTTCGAGCCAGTCCAGACTTCGATCGCCGATAGGTTTATGAAGAGCGGCTCTTCGGTGTGGTTGGTCGCCCAAACCGTGGTGCCATAGCACAAAGCCCCATGGTCTCCGTCTCTGAACTCGCCGGTCTTGATGTAACGAAGGGTGATCGGGGCGTTGGCGATGTTAGTTTGGGAAAGCAGAGCCGCCGGTACCGCGGTGACGGCAAGAGCAAGCATTGCGGTAGTTATTGAGCGGGATTTAGTCATATGCGAGTGGGCTAACGCTGCGGGTGAGCCACAGCCGCGAAAACCAAGGACGTAACCATGCACGACGAACGCCCAAAGACCGGCGATCCGGCTGTTGGCTCGACTCGCTTGGTTCAGCGCGTCTTTCATTCAGCTATAATCGGTAAGGCGAACGATCTTCCCACTGGAGAGCTCAAGCACGGAAACCCCGCGCAAATCAAGCCGCTGAGCCGAGAGCGGATCCGCCAGATGGCCCCAACATGCTAGGTTGCGTGAGGAACCTGTATCGCCTGGCGAATCTGCTAGAGGCCGAAGGTCGGCTGCGCGAGATCGACCAGCGCCTTGCCGACGCCCTTCAAAGCTACATTGATTCCCTCCGCTTGGGAAATGCGATGAGCCAGGGCGGATTCATCATCCATCGCCTTGTCGGATGCGCGTGTGAGGCGGATGCCTGCATTCAGCTCAGCAGGCTTGCCCCGACGCTCGGCGCAAAAGAGGCCCGGTGGCTGATAGCTGAGTTGGAGAGAATCGACAGATGGCCCCTGGTCGCGCTACTTGGTCAACCCGGACAAGAACGGCATCGGCACCGTGCGCTATCCGCGTTTTGAACCGCGCGAAGCCGATTGCGCCGCCAAGCTCAAGAAGCGCACGCTGACCAACCTGTACAACGAGCACCCTGCCTGGCTGGACCTCGCCCACAAGAAGCTCGATGCCGCCGTTGCCGCTGCGTACGGCTGGCCGGTTCATCTCTCTGACGAGCAGACTTTGGAGCGGCTGCTTGCCCTTAACCTTGAACGCGCTGCTGAGGAAGCAAAGGCACAGGAAGCACCCAAGCGGAAGTCAACCCAGCGGGCCAAAGCCGAGCATGAGTTGATTTGAGCCGGCATCACCCGAGGATGGCGTCGGTGGGGATGTTGCCACCTGCGCGCTGCGGTATGTGGTCGCGGCGAAGTCGCGGACGGTCGCGCAACGCAAGTTGCGCGGGGTGTGAGGCACCGCTAGTTGCCTTTTGCCGGCGTTAGTTTGAAGCTGACGACCATTTCGTCTTTGTCGGGCTGGATGAGGGTTTAGACGTTGAACTTCTTGGCTTTGTCCCCGCCTGTGAGGACGCGGGAGCCCCAGGATACTCGAGGCGCAGCTCGCGAGGCATGCCGGCATAGAAGACTATGCTCATACCACTGTCAATTCCCCAAATGACCCAAGCTTGGGTTGACCCCTTCGTAGCGAGGTTGGGGCGCTGTTGCACGCTTTTTGTGCGCGTGCGAGCGTGCCTGCTCTTGTCTTGCTATCGTTACAGGAGGGCACGGTTCGTTGCCAGGGGGAAAGGGTCGCGGGACGGAGACTGGCGCTAGCTTTCTTGCGATTGTTTGAAAGATCGGGCCTCAGTGGTCCGTATTATAACATTAAGAAGGCTCCTTGAACTAGGCCGACGTTGGCCGGAGGGGGACCTTTCGGTGAAATAAACCTCAATATTAAATCGAAAGCAAAGACGACGACTATGAAGACCAAGAGAGCAGTTGCGACAGTGCGCAAGGTAGCCGCCGGGGCGGGAGCCTCGGCAGCGGCCCAAATTCACGCGTGGGAGAACGACCCATTCGCTCAGGCGACCCCAACCAATCCGCCCGTGCAGGCGACACCGATTGCCAGGCCGGTGCCCAACCTGGGAAGCACTCCCCTGGCGATTGGGATCAGTTCCCCGCAGCCGCCACCCCAGGTGTATAATACGGGCACGCCCGAGTTTCGGTATTGGGCGGCGACCGAAGCGCTGGGCCGGGGACGGGACTTCTGGCGGGGGATTTTGCCCGCCGGCACCAACTGGTACACCACGGTGGGACCGAAGCTCATCGTGAACCTGGACAACGGCGTGGATCTAAACGCGTATTACGACCGCCACAACCTCGACTTTTTTCACGGGTCGGCGGGCGGGATGACGGTCTATTCGGGCGAGAGTCCCGACGTGGTCTGCCACGAGCTGGGGCACGCGACGCTGGACGCGTTGAAGCCGGCACTCTTTAATGCCGGGTTTATCGAGACGGCTGCATTCCATGAGTCCTTTGGGGACATGAGCGCGCTGCTCTCAGCGCTGCAAACAACCCAGATGCGGCACGACGTCCTGGCGGAAACCCACGGCCATCTGGCGCGGAGTTCGAGCCTGTCCCGGCTGGCCGAGCAGTTGGGCTGGGCAATTCGGCAATCGTCACCATCGGCTGTGGATCCGGACTGCCTGCGTAACGCCGCCAATTCACTCTTTTACCGGGACCCATCCACTTTGCCCCCAAGCGCCCCCGCCAGTTCGTTGTCCTCGGAGCCGCATTCCTTCTCGCGGGTGTTCACGGGTGCCTTTTTGGACGCGCTGGCAGGGATGCTGCACGTAGTGGCCCATGGCCGCAGGCCGACAGAAGCCGAACTACACGCCGTCAGCAAAAAAGCCGCCGACTATCTGATCGGCGCCATTGAGAACGCTACGGTTGTGCCCACCTTCTACAGCCAGGTGGCGGCGGCGATGGTGCATCGGGCGCACCCGGCGGACAAGCACGCCGTCGTGGGCGGATTCGTACAGCATGGCATCCTTTCTCTGCCAGCGGCGGCGAGCGCGATCGCAGGCACGGCACGTGTCACGGCAGCCGCAGCAGCGGCGCCTGTGTCCACCAAACCGAGCCCGGACCTGGAAGATGTTACCATTGACGGCGCGCAATACGGCTTTGGAACCCAGACGTTGCTAGTGCACGGCATGGCCGAGGGCGCCGGGTTTCGCGCCAGCGCTGCCGTGCTAGGCGTGGGGGCGATGCCCCAGCCAGCCCCTGAGCAGGCCGCCAAGGACTTCCTGGAAGACCTGATCCAGCTTGGACGGATCGAGCTAAAGGTCTCCGGCACGACAGCGGGGGCGTTCGCCCTGACGCAGCCGAAATCGTCGAGGCTGAAAACCCATGAAATCGTGAAGGAAGGAACGTTCCTGCGGCTGCGCCGGGTGCGCTTTGATTGCGGATTTGACTGCGGCTGCAGCGGCCACTAATGTGCGTATGGAATGAAACGCAGCCTGAAGACAGAGAAATCAGGGCCGGCCAGTTCCGGGAAGGAAGGGCTGGCCCGTAAACGCGCTTTTCGAAAAGACCGTGAGTTGTACGACCAAGGGGTTGTGGATCGTGGCGAAGTTGGAAAGCGCGGAAAAGACGGCAAGCTTCCGCCAGGAGTGACCCATGAAGTTGTGGAAGGTGAGATCGTGCGTACCCGCTACTCCGCGGTCTAGTTAGCCGTCCAGGGCCCGGGAGGCCTCCGGCTTTGGATGGGGGGAACAGAATCCCGTGGCTAAGCCGGATCCACTGGGTATCCCTCTCCCCGGAAGCGCTGGAGCTTGTAGATCAGGGCGCGGCGGCTGATGCCGAGGGCTTTGGCCGTCTCGGTGCGGTTGAAGTCGTGCTTGCGCAATGCCTGGAAGATGGCCTGACGCTCGATTTCCGCCAGGCGCTGGGCATCCTGGGCTTCGACCGCCGGTGCCGTTTCGGCCACAGCGCGGACCTTGGCGGGCAGGGGTCAGTTAATGAGATTGTATTATTTTTTTGACCCCGGAGGGATGATAGTAATAACCTCGGCGCATGGCTCGGAAGGTGCGCATTCAATATCCTGGGGCAATCTATCATGTGATGAATCGGTGCGACCGGCGAGAGGCCATCTCCGAGGATGACGAGGACCGGGAACGGCTGTTGCAGACCTTGACGCAGGCCTGTCAAGAGACTGGCTGGCAGGCTGGTTGAAGGTGTGTGATTACATGCGTTTGAATCCGGCGCGGGCCAAGGTGCTGAGGCCCGAGCAGCCGCTGTCGGCCCTTGGCTGGAGGAGTTAGCCCGCGAGTTGCGCTCCAAGACCACCCTGCCCTTGGCCTGGATCGCCGAGCGCTTGAACCTGGGCAGCCGAGGGCATTTGGCGTCGCTGCTCCAACAGCGCGGGAACGGCTGGCTCGCGGCACCCACGGACCAATGTCTCTTGGGAATATGACAATCTCATGGGACCCCTTTACGGCTCTGTGCGTCGTAGGTGGCCCGATCCATCAGCCTCCAATAGACAGCATATCGCTGCCGATGGACTCGGTAAAACGGTGCCAGTGACACATCGGCCGGTAGCGCCAGTCCCGAGGTGCGGAAAGCCAAGGGCCGGCCATCCAGCGGGTTCACCTTGGCGATCACATCATCGGCATCTCCGACAAACACGGGGGCCTTTTCCAAGGGCAACGCCTGCGTGGCGACGTAGTTGTGGGTGGCCCTGAGATCGAGGCCTTCCAGTCCGGCAGTGCCGAGTTCCCCCGCGAGCACGACTGGTCCCCAGAGGACCGAAATCCATTCCTTGCTCCGAGGCAGCATCTCGGTGCGCAAAGTGAGAGGCCACTCCACCTCGATCCTGGGGGGCTTCACTTTGCGGCCAGCAGGCCCACCAACGTGCAGGCGATGGCAATGAGCGCGGCGATGAGTGATTCCCCTGCAATCAGCCCCGAAGCGATGGGAACGTAGTAATGCTCCGAGCCTTGGTTGTTCAGCCGTTTCCAGGCGGCGACGAGCACGGCGCCGATGGCGAAGGAGAGGCTGTTCTGAAAGACCATCACCCATGAAAGGCCCAGGCCCATCGCCGAGGGCAGGTAAGGCTCCGCTTTGGGAAAGAGCCTCCCCGCCACCGGGAGGGCGACGCCCACCAGCGCACCGATGACGATGGCCCAGATGGCGGTGACGGGCAGCATGTGCAGGCCTTGCGTGAGCAGGTCCGCCACGGCTTTCCACATGTAGGTGGCGGGGGGATTGAAGGCGTCCAGCGCCAGTTTGTTGGGGACCATCGCATACCAGGCGGGCACAATGGCCACGGTGCCAAAGAAGATGCCGACAAATTGCGCGATGAATTGCTTTCGCGGGTTCGCGCCCAGGATGTAGCCGCTCTTCAAATCCGTCAGCAAGTCGGCGGCGGCGCCCCCGGCGGTGGCGGTCACGCCGGCGGCCATCAGGTTAATCGAGGCGACGCCTTTTGCGCCCGGCAAGGCGGCGTAGAGCAACTGCGTCAGCTTGCCCATGGCGCCGATTGGAGTCGTGTCCGTCTCGCCGGTCGCCCGGCAACAGACCAGGGACACGACGAAGGAAAGCGCCACGGCAATCAGCCCCAGCACGAGCGAGATGTGGAAGGCCAGGTATTGGACAACGGCCATTCCGATGGTGATGGGAATGAGCCCCGCGACCAGCCACGAGAAGGGAACCTCAATGGCATCCATCGCCGCGCTGTGGGCGGGGCGTTCGGTCTTTTTGAAAAGGGTGAAGGCGCGGGCCAGCGTCCGCCATTGGAGTGCCACCGTGGCCAGGCTGGAAAAGACCATGATTGAGGTGCCGCCCCACAACGCCCAGCGTGTGGGATTGAAGTCGCCCGTGGCCTCAATTGCGAACGTAGGGACATAGCCCACCAGCCTGGCGTGGGTCAGATCCAGCAACAGCAGCCGTGGCGCGACGACAAAGTAGAGCAGCACGGCGCCCAGCAGCATGGAGAGCGACACGCGCAGGCCCGTGATCATGCCCGCACCGACCAGGAGCACGCTCGGCTCGAAGACCAGCCCGGTCATGTGGCCGTGCGGGATGGGGTTGAGCCACTGCGGGAAGTTGATCTCATCGGGGATGAACAGCGCGCGCTGCAGCTTCTCCAGCCAGAGCAGGGGCCGGCCGGTGCTGCGGAACTGCTCGGCCAGCGTGCCGTAGCTGCGCAGCAATCCCGCAATGCCGCCCGCCGCCAGCGCGAAGAGCAGCGCGTAGGCCTTCTTCATCGCTTCCCGGCCTTTGGAGTAGAGGCTGCGGAGTGTCTCGGCGGCGGCTATGCCGCTGGGGAACTTCAGTTGTTCCTGGTTCACCATCTGGCGCTTCATGGGGATGGCGAGGAAGACCCCTAGCGCCGCCGTAAACAACGTGAAGGCCGTCACGACATACCACGGCTGATGGACCCCCTCGATGAGCAACAGTGCGCCAAAGGCTGTCCCGATGGCCGCGCCGGTCGAGGAACCTGCGGCGGTGGCGGTGGACTGCATGCAGTTGTTTTCGAGGATGGTCATTTGGCTCAAACGGCCACCCCACAGCGAGCGAATGGCGTTCCAGATGACAAAGGACAGGACACAAGCGGTAATGGCCACCCCGAACGACCAGCCCAGCTTGAGCGTCGTGTAGAGGTTGGAGATGGACATGAACATACCCAGCACGCCGCCCATCAGCACCGCGCGCAAGGTCAGTTGCTTCTGGCGGTCACCGCGCCCGGTATAGATCTTCTCAAACCACTGTCGCTCGATCTCGTCGGGCGTGCCCTTGAAGCCCTGAATCGGCAGGTCGAGATCGGCGTCTGAGACTGCCGCCACCGGCGGGTCAGGCGCCGCCGCCTGTGTATTCAAGTCATGGCTCATCCGCCCGATTGTTGGGTGCCGCTGGCCCCGGGGCTAGGTTTTTCTCAAGCGCCCGGCACGGTTTCGCAGGCCTTATGCGTCTTTTGGCTTGAGTGCGCGGGGCAGACCGCTTAAAGCCCAGCAGCGAATTGATTGCGATTGCCATGACCAAACAGCCAGGCAAACATCAGGACATGGAACTGCGGGAACAGCAACCCCGTCCGACGCTGGCTCGCAAGCTGGGCGACGTGACTCACGTTTCGCCGCTGTTACGCAAGGTGAGGGAGCTAAGCGGCTGCGCCGAGGACCAGCTCGGGGAATGGCTGCTCAAGTGCGCGGTGGAGCGCGGGGCGACACATTACCGCCGCGATTTCCCAGCGGAGCTGCCGCCAGACAATCCGGCGTTGACCAATGAGGAGCTAGGGGTCGCTCTGTGCCTTGCTCACCACCCTTTTGACCCGATTCTGATCCGCGCGGCGGCGCAACTACTGTCTGCTCGCGCTACGAATGCCAAGACGCTGGCACACCTCGCTGTCATGGAACGGTGCGAACCTGTCTTGCTACATATTGCCCGGGCTGCGGCGCGGGTCGCGCCAGACCAGGAACCGTGGGCCTCTCTGCGAGTTGATCTCGTATGCCGCCGCGAAGTCCGTACCGAGGTTCTGCCTCACTGGTCCCGGTTTGTACTGCAAACCGGTTACACTCCCCTCGGCAGGGGCGATCATATTGAATGGCTCACCCGCGATGAATAACCCGCTGGAGATCCTACAGTCACTGGACCGCCACCTTTCAAAGCCCGTGCAATTGACAATATTTGGGCGTTCTGCCCTCGCACTGGGCTTTCCTGATTCGCCAACTCTTCCTCTCGGCCCAGCCCAAGGTGCTCAAGTTGGCAGGTGACCGCTTACAATAGGATATGATGAACCTTCCTCGGATCTCGCGTTCCGTCGGCTGCCGGGTCCTGGCACCGGTTTTCATCACGAGTCTGCTCCTCGACTGCCAAACGCCGCCTGCACAACCGCTCGTCGGAGAGGTCTCCACCCAGGAGGTGGTCGGCATCGTCGGGCCGAACCGTTTCAACACGCCCGCCAATCAGGTCCTCACACCAGCCGGGTTGCAGATCGAGTTGCCGGGGATGCGGCCCCAGGCGCTCGCTCTGAGTCCCGACGGGCGGCTGCTGGTCACTGCCGGCAAGACGCACGACCTGGTCGTCCTCGATCCCCAGTCCGGGAAGCTTCGACAGCACGTGCTCCTGCCGTCGGAGGGCGCCCAGGACCCCACACGCAATCCGGTCTCCGGACACATCCTCCAGCCTGATAAGGAGGGCCAACTCAGCTTCACCGGCCTGGTTTTCTCTCCGGATGGCGCTCGCGTTTACCTGGCAAACGTGGATGGGAGCGTCAAGGTCTTCAATGTCGGGAAGGACGGAACGGTTGCTGGGTTGTTTACCATGCGGCTGCCGCCGGCTAACGCCGTGGGCCGCCAGGCGGAAATCCCTGCCGGGCTGGCCGTGTCCCGAGACGGCAAACGCCTTTACGTCGCGCTCAACCTGTCGAATCGCCTCGCCGAGTTGGATACCACCACCGGCAAAGTGCTGCGGCTTTGGGATGTTGGCGTCGCTCCCTACGACGTCGTGCTGGCCGGCCACAAGGCTTATGTCAGCAATTGGGGCGGCGCGCGGCCGGACGCAAATAGCGTCACCGGCCCGGCTGGGCACGACAAGCAGGTCCGTGTGGACCCGGTGCGCTTCATCGCCAGCGAGGGCTCGGTGTCGGTCATTGACCTGAGCCCAGGAAATAGTAAATCCGAAAGCCGAGGGCCGAAATCCGAAGGAAACCCGAAGGCCGAGACCCGAATGGCACAAGGCGAGATCATGATCGGGTTGCACGCCTCCGCGATGGCATTGTCACCAAACGGCCGGTGGCTGGTGGTCGCCAACTCGGGCAGCGATACGCTCAGCGTGATTGACACGCGCAGCGACGGGGTTGCAGAGACAATCTGCGCGCGGCAAAACCCGGCGGACCTGTTTGGGGCCCAGCCAAACGCCCTGGCCTTCGATAAGTCGGGCGACCGGCTTTTCGTTTGTAATGGCACACAGAACGCCGTCGCCGTCTTCGACTTCTCCCCCGGCAACTCGCGGATGCTTGGCCTGATCCCGGTCGGCTGGTTCCCCGGCGCCGTTGTTTGCGACCCGCGACGCAAGGCGCTTTACGTTGCCAATATCAAAGGCGTTGCTTCCACAGATTCACTCAAACCTCGACAACATGCCGCCAGCAACACGCACCAGTATCGCGGGTCACTTTCGCTGGTGAAGGTGCCCTCGGCACGCGACCTGGCAGCGTGCACCGGTGTCGCGCTCGCCAACATGCGTTATCCATTGCTGCAAGAAGCCGCCCGGCCGCAGCGTCCCGGGCAACCGGCGCGACCCGTGCCGCAGCGGGTGGGTGAGCCGAGCGTGTTCAAGCACGTCGTGTATATCATCAAGGAGAACCGCACTTACGATCAGGTGCTGGGTGACATGAAAGAGGGCAACGGCGACCCTAGTCTCTGCATTTTCGGGGAACGAGTAACCCCCAACCTGCATAAGCTGGCCCGCCAGTTCGTGCTCCTCGACAATACGTACTGCTCGGGCATCCTCAGCGCCGATGGGCACCAATGGGCCGATACCGCCTTCGCGACCGACTACATGGAACGGTCCTTCGCTGGATTCCCGCGCAGTTACCCGGATGGGATGGGCGACGACGAGGTGGACGCGCTGGCCTACTCGCCCGGGGGCTTTATCTGGGATAACGCCCTCGCCCATGGCAAGACACTGCGCGACTATGGCGAATTCGCGATCACCGACGCCCATTGGAAGGACCGCGCGAAGAAAGGCTCCCCTAAGTTCCTCGATTATTACCGTGACTTCACCGGCCAAGCCGGGGCAATCGAAATCCGCAGCCGCCCGGCCATCGAGTCGCTGCGCCCGTATCTGGCGACGAACACCGTCGGCTGGGACCTGGACATTCCGGATGCCTTCCGCGCCGCGCAGTTCATCGGCGAACTGAAGGAATTCGAGGAACGCGGCGAGTTTCCCAACCTGAGCATCATGAGTTTGCCCAACGATCATACCAGCGGCACCAAGCCGGATTCGCCAAAGCCCGAAGCACAGGTGGCCGACAACGACCTCGCCCTCGGCCAGATCGTCGAAGCCATCAGCCGCAGCCGGTTTTGGCCGGAGACGTGCATCTTCGTGATCGAGGACGACCCTCAGAGTGGGTGGGATCACGTCAGCGGCTTCCGCACGACCGCTTATGTGGTCAGCCCCTACACCCGGCGCGGGGTGACCGTCAGCACGCAGTACAACCACACCAGCCTCCTGCGCACAATGGAGCTGATCCTTGGCCTGCCCCCGATGAATCAGCTCGACGCTACGGCCACACCCATGGCCGATTGCTTCACCGACACGCCGGACCTTACCCCGTTTAGCACAGTGTCGAACAACATCCCCCTCGATCAAATGAACCCGGAGGCCAAGAAGGTTTCGGATCCCCTCCTGCGGAAGAATGCTTACGCCTCGGCACGCCTGCCGCTCGACCAGCCGGACCGATGCCCCGAGGACCTGCTCAACCGCATCCTCTGGCATGCGATGAAGGGCCCTCAGGCTCCCTACCCTGAATGGGCGGTGCGGACCCAGAAAGACGACGACTGACGGTCGGTTGACCCTGATTCCGGTCGGGGATTCGCAAGCTGTTAATTATGAGGCACTTAGCGCTTGTACTCAGGCCTCCGGCGAAGCCCCCAGCACGATATCGAATCGGGCGGCCAGTTCGCCTATACGCGACTCCTTGACCGGAGCGAAATCCACCGTGACCAAACCCCGTGCTGATTCGTCACCAATGTTCCTCCAGATGTGGTCTCGCTGGTTGCCTGGGGCGCCTTTGACGAAAAGCTGCGTGGTAAAGGGTTCCCGGCCCCTCATTTTGATCTTGAAATGGATGTGGGGAGCTGGCCGGCCGGCGTACGACACGGGCTTGATCGTGCGAAAGTAATAATCGCCAGTCGAACCGGTTAGAAAGCGGCCGAAGCCCTGGAAATGACCATCGAAGTTGTCCCGGCGTGGTCGGTCGGCCAGGTAAACTCCCAGGTTGTCGGCCTCCCAAAGCTCAATGGTCGCATTCCGGATGGGGTAGCCTCTGGTGTCAAGCAATCGTCCGCTAACGTGCGCAATCTGCCCCACGGCAGGTGTAATCGAATCATTGACGATGATCAGGTCGTTGTCCGTGTCCAGCGGAAGCTTAGGAGGGTAAAATGGGCCTTCTTCCACCCAGGGGGTTTTCCGCGCCAGCTCCTCGGCGAACAGACCCGGCACGCTGAACAACGCAGCGGTGAAACCGAGCTGGCGGATGAAGCTGCGGCGCGAACCGAATGGCTGGCCAATCCGGTCGAAGGCAAGTGGCGTGTTCATATTTGAGTTACCTGGTTCATTACCCAATGTAATCGCATTCAGAATATATGCACACGAATTCTGTCTCCGCGAGTAATGCCTCAGTGGAGGCGGGTAGCAGATTTCGTAGCCGTCCAGGCAGAAGCCGGCCCGTTCGCCAAGCAAGATTGACATCGAGGGTCCCGTCAACGTATCTCAGGACATGCGGCACAGCAGAGAGGCATTGCGGTCAGCCTGCCGGCTGTACCTCCATCCGTTGTGGTAACGACCTCGAACAACTGTGAATATGCTACCCAGACTGACCAACCTGATACCGTATCCCACACACATCCACCTTGCGCGCCAAGCGGCCTTGACGGTCATTTGTGCATGGGGCCTCAACGTTAGCCTCCGAGCAGCCGATGCCGCAGCACCCCCGGTTCCGGCTCCTGCAAAGGAGAAATGCGTCTGGCACGGAGAACTCCTCGCCGGAACTGCTAAGATCAGCATAACTCCGGAGAACACCAAGCAGCCGGTCCACGACAAGGTAAACGCCCGGGCCCTGGTGCTCGAAATAGCCGGCAAACGCCTGGCGTTTGTTTCTGTGGATCTGGGCATCTACACCAGCGAGCACCTCGTCGCGGCCTGCAAAGAGAAGTTCGGGCTTTCGCAAATGGTGCTCAGTTCTTCTCACACGCATTCCGATCCGGGCGGCACTTACAAGGAGTTTTACGAGGAACAGATCGTCCAAGTGATGGACACCGCCGTCAAGAATATGTTCCCGGCGCGAATTTCCGCCGGCCACCGGAGCTTTCCGCAACTAGGCTTCAATCGCTTGATCATTCGTGAAGACGGGCATTCGAGGGAATCCTGGGTCTCGGACGACCATTACTTGTGCGAAAACCCCGACCGCATCCCTTTCGGGCCGGTTGACCCCGAAGTGGGCGTGATCAAGATTGAAGACGCCAAAGGCCAGCCCCGCGCGATCATCATGAATTACGCCTGCCACGCGGATGTGGTTTGCCAGAACTACGCGGTATCGGCCGATTATCCTGGCGTCGCCTGCAGAAAGGTCGAAGAAGCGTTTGGGCCCAACCTCACCTGCCTGTTTGTTCAAGGCGCTGCGGGGAATATTGGATCGCTCATCATAAGTTCCCGCCGGTCTGGCCCTGATGATCCCTTCCAGACAGATTATAATTCCATCGAGCACGTCGGCCACCTGCTATCGTATGAAGCCATCAAGCTCGCGAAGTCCCTGGCCCCCAAACCGGGGAGTGAAACCACGATCCGTTATATGACCGACTCACTGAGATTCACCGGGCGCTTTGACAAGAAGAAGGACTTCGACCTCCATATTTGCACGATCTTGATCAACGACGACATCGCCATCGCCACGGTGCCGGGCGAGCCATTCGTTCAACTCCAGCTTGAGTGGAAGCAAAAGGTGAACCTGCCTCATCCGTTCGTTTTCGGATACACCTGGTACGAGGGGAGTTGGCCCAATTATATTCCCGACATCATGTCCGCGGCCCGCGGCGGATATGGGGCCGATCAAAACAGCCCCACGATGATTGAAGTCGGTTCGGGCGAAGCCATCATGAATAAGCACTTGGAGAACGTCCTCAGGTTGAGCGGACTGATGCGCGAGAGCCCGGGTCCCGTTGGGTGGACCCCCGGGAACCGCTGGGTATACACGCCGGTTCCGCGAACCAATCAAGCGCCTTAACGAGACCAGTGGCAGTGTCTCGTATTTGCAGGCCAACCATAATGCCGTCAGTTTCGTGCGGGCCAGCACGATGGTGGACGGGTTAGAGAGTCCGGCGCGGCAGTTCGAGGCCCCGGTGCCTGTAGCCGTCAGACCATAGGTGCAGGGGCTAACCGCGGGATCATTCCTGAGGGTACACCAGTATGCGGTCGTGGACCAGGATGATGAGGTCGTTTTTGCCGTCGCCGGTCACATCGGCCACGGCGGCTTCGCGCGGCTCCGGGGAGTCAGTGCGGCGGCCACGGAAGGTGCGTTCCTCGAAGACCTGCCAGCGGTCGGCAGGAACCAGCTTGTGGTTGGCGTCGAAGATGACCAGGTCAAGGTAGTTCCGGGCGGTTTCCAGGAAGACCAGGTCCTTGCGGCCATCGTTGTCCAGGTCTCCGGTGACGACGTCGGTCAGGTGCCCGTCCGGAATAGGGGTTTCGTAGCCGTCGAGCTCGGTCAGGTCCCAGACCTGGCCGTCCAGAGGCAGACAGGCGACGGCATTCAGGCCGAGGAAGGCGACCGCATTGGTCTTGCCGGCCCCGAGCGTGATGGGTTGCAGGCTTGTGAAGTCGGACACGGGCAACGGCACGTTGTGCACGACCTGCCAGACCCCGGCGCTGTCACGCTCGCAGAGGGTGAGCACTTTACGTTCAGCATCCAGGAGGAAGAGCGAAGGGACGGTGTTGGTCCCGTTCGGGATGGCGGCGGCGCCGGCCAGCCGGGAGTTGTTGCCCGCGCCGTTGATCTGTTCCTTCACGGTGAAGGTCCATTCGGGGAGGCGGTCCGCATTCTGGGGTGGCGCTTCGCGCCGCAAGACGACCGCGCGGAGGAAGTTCTTCTGGCTCAGCAGCAATTCGGGTTTCCCATCGCCATCAATGTCGGCGATGCCAAGCCACGGTTGGGCGAGTTCGCGCGCGCCGCCGGGGGGATCAACGTCCAACTCCTCGAAGTCCTTGCCCGGGACCTGGCGCAGGATTTTGACCTTTTCGTAGGGCATCAGGATCACCAGGTCGGTCAGGCCGTCCTGGTCAGCGTCGTGGAAGGCAAGGGTGGTGGGGTTGGCTTTGAAGTCCTTGCTTAGCTTCTGGGTCCGGGTCGTGCCGTCAGCGGTGCGGATGACCAAGAGCCGACGGCCTTCCTCCTCGCCCTTGCCTTCCTGCTCGACGATCACCGCGAGGACGGGCTTGGCTCCGGCTTGAAGTTTGCCGGCCGCCAGCGCGAGCGGCTTGCCGTCAAGCGGGATCAGAGTGGGGAATGGCAGGCGCTGTTTCTCATCCAGCCGGGTTACGCCCACCTGGCGCTCGTCGGCGCTGAGCATGAAAATCTCCGGCTGGCCATCGCCGTTCCAGTCCGCGGCGGCGAGGTCGCTGACGCCCGCGAGGGTGGGAAAGGTCTTCGGGGCGGCCAGCGAGCCGTCCGGCTGCTGGAAATAGACGGAAATCTGGCCGCTTTCGGGCTCGGCGACAAGCAGGTCGGACAGGCCGTCGCCGTTGACATCGGCCCACAGCAGGCCACGCCGGGCCTTGTCGCTGTGGGCGAGAGGCCAGACCTGGAACTGGCCTTGGCGAAAAGAGCCGGAGAGCAGCTCAGCCGGTTTACGGGTGAACTCGGAAACCTGCGCCCGGCCGGAGTTCTGGGCAATAGTGATGACCTGGGTCTTTTTGTTGGTCTCCAGGTTGTCCGCCCAGTAGGAGCGGATCGGCGCCAGGGGGAAGTAGATTTCCGGGCCCAGTGAACCATCCGGCTTCTGCAAGCGGAAGCGGAACGGATTCCGGTCCTCCCAGTTCACCAGGAGGAGATCGCTGCGCCCGTCGCCATCAATATCTACCACCTGAATTGATCTGACCGATCCAGAGATGGGAATCTTCTGCGGCTCGCCGAGGGTGTGGTCTTCTTTCTGGGGCAGGAAATAGACGCAGTTTTCCCCCAGCAGGACCAAGTCGGTGCGGCCATCGCCATTCAGGTCGCCGGCGCACAGGGCGTTCGGCATGAGCTGGCCGTCATCAATGGGCCAGCGTTTGGGGGCGCTCCAGCCGTTGGTGCCCAGGTTGTAAAGCACGATCAACTCCCGTGGGTCGCCGTAGTAGGCGAGGTCGGGCCGGCCATCGCCGTTCAGGTCGGCGACGGCCAGCGAGAAGATGCGTTTCTCGGAGGCAATGGATTCAATGCGGAAACGGGCATCGGGCGGCAGTTCGTTCGGCTCGCGTTTGCCCGCAAGTTTGGGCTTTTGGGTCAGGTTGGTCTTGCCGGTCTGGTTATAAAGCAGGTTGATCCTGGAACGGGCATTATTGACTACGATGATGTCATTCAACCCGTCGCCGTCGAGGTCTGCCACGTGGAGTTGGCTGATCTGGCTTTCGATGGGAAAGATCTCCGGGCCGGTGAAGCCGAAGCGATTAGTGCCGCTGCCGGCGGCGAGGCAGCTCGCAGTAAGGCACACGCCCGCGGCCCAAGTCAGCGCGATGCCAAGGCGTTGTCGGAACCAGGTGATGCGTGTCATTGTCCGCTGCCGGCGGGCTTTTTGGCGTCGAGCATTTTCTCCAACTCCAGGTTGTGAGGCTGGCCCGCGGCCAGGGCCTTTTGGTAGTGCCAGCGGGCCAGTTCCACCAGCGGCGGTTTCTGGGTAATGTAAATCACCGCGAGGTTATTGTGGGCGTTGGCGTAGCCGGGATTGAGCTGGATGGCCTTGCGCAGCGCGGTCTCGGCGGGTCCGCGCAGGCCCTTCTCGCTCAGGGCCAGGCCGAGAAAATTCTGGGTTTGCGGGTCCTGCGGATCGAGTTTTGCGGCGCGGCTCAGGGCGTCTATGGCCTCATCGTATTTCTTCTGGCGGAACCGCAAGCGGCCCAGGACGAAAAGGCTGTAAGGGTCCTCCGGCGCCAGGGCGACGGCTTGCGTGATATTACGCTCCGCGGCGTCGAGATGGTCGAGATCGAGTTGAATGGCGGCGAGGTTGGCGAGGGTGGGAACATTCTTGTTGTCCTGCCGCAACACCTGCAAGTACTTCTCCTCGGCCTCATCGAGCTTCTTGTTGGCATAAGATCGGTTCGCCTCAGCGACGAGCGCGGCCGTGCCGGGCGGCAGCTCGCTGACCGATGCCGCGGCGGCTTTGCGATCAGCCTCGGCGAGTTTGGTTTCCGGCTGCTTGAACAAGGCCAATTCCTCGGCGGTATAGGGCGTTTGCCGCGCCTCGTAGGTTTCGAGCCGGGCACGCAGCGTGGCCAATTGTTTTTCGAGGTCCGCCAGGCGGGCGGACGCAACCTTGCTCTTGCGGCTGTTAAGCTCCTTGTTGGCCGCGTTGAGCTGCTTCTGCAGATCGTCCCGTTCCCGCTCGAGTTGCTTGACCCGCTTCGCGTCGGCGGCTTGGGCCGGGGCCGGCGCGGCGGCCGCGGCCACCGCCCGCGCGGAGGACTGCTTGACGCGCTTTTCCAGGGCGGTTTTCTCGAGCAGGAGCAATTCCTTGTCGGACTGCAGGGCGGCAATCTGCGCCCGGGCCTGGGCCAACTGGCGGCTGGCCTCGTCGGCCTTGTCGCTGGGCCGCGGAGCGGCCTTCAGATCAGCGAGCTGCTTTTTCAGGAGTTGGTTCTCGGTGCGCAACGCTTTGGCGGCTTGGGCGTCGGCGCTCAACGCCTCTTTCTCGAGGGCCAGCGCCTTGGCGGTCCTGGTCTGTTCCGCAAGCTTGCGGTTGGCCTCCGCCAGGGCCTTGGGCGTCCCCGCCACTGCATTCGTTGCGGGCGCATGCGAGACCTTCGACTTCTCCTGCGCCAGACTGACTCTGAGCAAATCGTTTTCCTTCCGAAGGCCCGCGAGCTTGCGATTGGCTTCCGCCAGGGCCTTGGGCGTCCCCGCCACTGCGTTCGTTGCGGGCGCACGCGCGACCCTGGCCTTCTCCTGCGAGAGGCTGACACTGAGCAGATCATTTTCTTTCTGAAGGCGCGCGAGCTTGCGATTGGCTTCCGCCAGGGCCTTGGCTGTCCCTGCCGCCGCGTTGGTTGCAGGCGCACGCGCGACCCTGGCCTTCTCCTGCGAGAGGCTGACACTGAGCAGATCATTCTCCTTCTGAAGGCCCGCGAGCTTGCGATTGGCCTCCGCCAGGGCCTTGGTGGTCCCTGCCACCGCGTTCGTTGCGGGCGCGTGCGAGGCCTTTGACTTCTCCTGCGAGAGGCTGACACTGAGCAGGTCATTTTCCTTCTGTAGGCTCGCGAGCTTGCGATCGGCCTCCGCCAGGGCCTTGGTCGTTCCGGCCACCGCGTTCGTTGCGGGCGCACGCGCGACCCTGGCCTGCTCCTGCAAGAGGCTGACTTGGAGCAGATCGTTTTCCTTCTGCAGGGTCCTCAACCTTTCCTCAGCCCGGGCAAGCTCGCGCGGGTCCATCGAAGCGGGTTGCACCGCGAGGGCTTCCTTGAGCTTGGCCTCCAGCACGGTCTTATCCGACTGCAACTGGCGCACTTGATCCGCCAGGCCGGCAAGCCGGGTTTCCCAATCGCTCGGCGCCGGTTTGGCCGCCTGGGGGGGGCCGGCCGCGACAGGGGCCAAGCGGTTGGTGGCAGTGGCAACCCGGGGCGACACGTCGGCGATCTTGGCGGCGACGTAGTTCAACCGGAAGGTGATCACATTGGGATTCCACTCCGGGTAAACCTTCTTGAACTGCTGCAAAGCGGTCTGGGCCTGAAGATACTTGGGAAGGGCCTCGCTGGGCTGGCCGCCGCTGTTTAACGAGTCGGCCTCCTGGATAAGGCTGTGAATGTTGATATATTGGTCATCCGTCCCCTGGCCCCGCACGCCATACAACCCCAGGAGCACCGCGACGATGACTAAGAACCATTTCATGTATCACACCGTAGCCCAGCCCGTGCGAGGTTGGCAATGTTTCCCTCTCAGGGCAGACAGCAGGTTGGGCCTTGAATTCCAGCGCCGTTCCGGGCAGTATGGCGCGAGCGTTGAGCCGACGAGCGACGGCGACGCCCATTTGACTCAACTCGCCGATGCCAGGAAAGAGCGACAAACTGAACGAACCTGCGGACCACAAAGTATTCATCCGCAACCCGCGCGGCAAGTACCTCGCGCAGGACTCGAATGGGTTGTTCTTCACCGAAGACCGCTCCGTGGCTTTGGTCTTCGATTACCGGGCTGACGCGGTCGCCGAACAGCTTGAAGTCATTGGAAGGACCTACGGCATCGTTCTCGCCGCAGACCCAGTGCCGCCCGAGGAGATATATGAAACCTGCGACCGGTGCAAGGACCTGTTCATGCCGTTCATGACCTTCTTTGACGGCAAGGAGTTCCTGTGCGCCGATTGCCGGCGACGCGCCGCGGGCCGTTCCACCCGAAGCTGAAGCTATCTCTGCAAGGAGCCGGGCGACCCGTCGAGGGCCCGCAAGTTCGGCTCGAAGCTTAACATTCTCATCTCCGGTTCGCTCTGGGAAGGGCCACCGGTACGACTTGTTTCTGCCGGGCTTGCCGGCCAAATTCAGATCTTCCTCTCCTTGCCCATGCTCCTGGAGTTGAGAGAGACCCTCCAACGGACGAGTACGGGCGACAGGGACCTGCTAACGCTGAAGTCCTTCCAAGGCATTCCCATCATCGACGCCGCAGAAGCCTTGAACCGATTGGGGCTTTAGTGATCCTAGCTCTTGGCTGGGGCTTGCCCGGCTGTGTGAGCGCGGGCTAAAGCGCCCCAGATGATCTATTTCGACCACAACGCCACTACGCCCGCCCTTGCGGGCATTCTTCACTCTTCATTCTACATTCTGCCTTCCCTGAGGGGTGGGGCAATCCGTCCAGTTCGTACAAGTTCGGCTCAAAGCTCAAGGGCGTGATCGAGACGGCGCGGGGCCAGGTGGCGGAATTGATCGGGGCACAAGCGATCCTCGCCGTAGATGTCAGTGATCCTGATTTAGCGCACCATGGCCGCCATGTCGGCCACGAGGCGGAATGCCCGCGGCAAGTCATACTCCGCGAAGTCTCTTGGGCGGAGCACTGGGCGCAATTGTGGTTCAGTCTTCTGGCGGAGTTCCCGCAGGCGTCCTTCCGAAACGTCCACGGGCGTGTTGCCCGCGACCGCTAGTTTTTGCCGGACCAGTTGAACCAATCCGGCATCATCGGGCTGCAGCCCCAATTTGCGCACGGCGTAATCCAAATCAAAGAAATCCCGCGGCGCCACCTCCCGGCGGGACAAGGCGGCGCGGAACTTCTCGGCGAAGGCTTCCAGCTTGCAAATGCACCGGATTGGCAGGGGTGGGATCAGTGGCCGGTCGGAATTTGGATCAAGCAGAAGCGTCCGCGCCGGGGCATCCAACACCGGAAGGACCAGCGGTTCGCGCAGTCCGATTTCAATTTTGATCGTCTCCGCACCCGGGCTTGCCAGCGGCGTGTAAGCGATAAGAGCGCAGTATTGCGTGGAGTTGTTCGCGCCGTTCAGCGGTTCGATGACCCGGAAGAGTGGCAGGCGCCGCGGCAGCTCGGCTATGGCCTTCTTCAAACCGACCGCCTGTCGGCTCCGCCGGGAACGCGGCGTATCCGCGGACGTAGGGATCATGAAATCCAGATCCTCGCTCAACCGATAGAAACCGGCGTGAATTTTGGCCAGACAGGTCCCCCCTTTGAACACCAATTCCGGGCAGGCCGCCGCCAGGTATTCCAGCAGCACCGTGCACAGGCAGTCTTTTTCGACGAGACGCGGCGCAAAGGCCGTCACCTGGGCGGTGAAGTCGGTCGCCGCGCGGAAGTAATCCTGGTCTTCGCGCAGGCGCAAAACCGCTGATTCACGCTGGCTCATTGTACACCACTCCCCAGCGGCGGTTGAATGTTCCCCGATTCGGTCGTGTGGGAATCCACGGAATCAAACTGTTGGTCGGTCGCAACGCCCGCTCCAGCTTCCGCCGCCACTTTACCTCCACGCTCGCGCGCTCCAGCAGCAGGCCCATCCGCCGGATGGTGCCCGTGTCACCGTAGCGCAACGTGCAGCGCACCAGTTCCGCCGCGCTCACCCGCTTCGCCTTCAACTCCCGGCGAATCCACTCGTAACCGCGCGGGATGCCGCCGAACCTCGACCAATCATACACCGCGTCCACCAGCGTCCGCGTCCGTGACGCATACACCGCCTGCTCACCGTCCGGCAGCGTCACCGTTTCCGTGTCGCCCAGCCGCTCGTCGGCCACCTTGATCAAAATCAGCTCCACCGCCCCGATCTTCCGCTCCCCGGAAATCCGGTTGTTGTAGGCATAAACCCGGTTGGGAATCTGGTCGTCAAAGCCGTAACGGTTGAACGTGTTCGCCCCGCAAATCTGGTAGCGCCCCTGCGCGTCAGCCATCAGCGCATTCAACGCCGCCGCCTCGCTAGGCGTCCACGCGCCCCCCAGCGGCAGGCGCGGCGGCACCAGGAACAAACCCGGCCGCACCCGCGCTATCAAGCCCCCCCGCGACAGCCGGCTCAACAGCTTCCGCTCCTGCGCCGGCTGCAACCGCAGGACTGACGCGGCCAGTTCTCCCGTGCGCACCGTGCGCAATCCCCGCATCTGGATATACGCGAAGAACTGCGTTTCCAGCACCCCAAGCTTCCGCTTCATGACCTCATCCTATTTCTTCTAAATCCCCTGGCAAGGCCTTTATGGAAAATACTATGAGCTATCGGCCACGAGGGTCATTACGGTGGAAATCACCCACCGCCAGGCGCCTCTTTCAAGCACTTTTGGCTGGGAAGCTGGGGCCGGCTTCCCGGCAGCCTTCTTGATCTCGACCATCCAAAGACAGGTTCGCAACCAGCCGGTTCTTCCGCCAGCTCTCGCTCTCGGACCCACCCCGACGACCCGGAATAGGCTGCGTGGAGCCCGCTTCTCGCGCCTCCAGCAGGCCCAAGAGATACCAAAGCAGGGCGCCGGGGTAATGGCAGAGGTAGGCATGTTACAAACAGCTTACAAGGCAGATTCCGCGTCTGCGCCAGCGGTGAGCGACCCCGAGCAGCCCTACGGGGCTCCAGCCCTCCCCACTCCGCTCCCCGGTTTTAGACTCTGGACTTTGGACTTTAGACTTTGGACTTTAGACTACGCGATGATCTATCTCGACCACAACGCCACCACGCCGGTCCTGCCCGAGGTGTTCGAGGCGATGCGGCCCTATTTCTGCGAGGAATGGGGCAATCCGTCCAGCGCCTATAAGTTCGGCGCAAAGCTCAAGGGCGTGATCGAGACGGCGCGGGCGCAGGTGGCGGAATTGATCGGGGCGCAGCCGCGCGAAATCATTTTCACGTCGTGCGCCACGGAGAGCAACAATGCGGCGATTCATGCGGCGCTTAAGGCAAATCCCGGCAAGCGGCACATCGTCACCTCTGCGGTGGAACATTCGTCGGTGCTGAATTACTGCTTGGCGCTAGAGAAGGAGGGCTACCGGGTGACGTATCTGCCGGTGGACCGCGACGGGTTGCTCAAGCTGGCGGACCTGGAAAACGCGGTCACGGACGAAACCGCTGTCGTGTCGCTGATGTGGGCCAATAACGAGACGGGTGTTCTCTTCCCGGTAGTGGAGATTGCCGAGTTCTGTGGTAGCCGCGGCGTGCTCTATCACTGCGACGCGGTCCAGGCGGCAGGCAAGGTGGAGATTGATGTGCGGAAAGTGCGCGCCGACTACCTTTCCCTCACTGGCCACAAATTCCATGCGCCCAAAGGCATCGGTGCGCTTTATGTGCAACGCAAGGCTGGCTTCGTGCCGCTGCTGTATGGGGGGCATCAGGAGGGTAACCGCCGAGGTGGGACTGAAAATGTGGCGCTCATTGCCGGATTGGGGAGAGCGGCTCGGTTGGCTCGCAGCTACCTGCGTGACTACGAAAAGAAGGTGCGCCCCCTACGCGATGCCCTGGAGGAGGGCGTCTTAGTAACCGTGCCGAATACGGAATTGAACGGGCATAAAGCTCAACGCTTGGCTAACACCACCAACATCATGTTTCACGGGGTCGAGTCCGAGGCTTTGCTCATCTTGCTCGGCAGCGAAGGAATCTGCGGCTCGTCAGGTTCTGCGTGCTTGGCGGATTCGGACGAACCATCACACGTTGTGAGAGCTATGAAGCCTGAATCAGCGGCGTCACGCTCTATGGTTAGGTTCTCCCTTGGCATAACAAACACCTCGGCGGAGGTGGGTTCGGTCGTGCCCGCCGTGGCTGCGGCGACCCGAGCTCTGCGGCGGTAACGGGTCCCGCTAAGAGAGCACCCTCTCTCTGATGGCCTGGTACAAGCGATTTTCTCCTACGCCACTCGCCGGGTAGGTCTCGAAGGTGAACCCAGTTAGGGGGCGAGCCTTAACGAGCTGCTCCGCGAAGAAACCTTTCTCAAGCGTTCCACGGTGGGAGCCTTGCCCATAGATTTCCGGCAATAGACGCATAAGAGCTTGGAAGCCGATGGTCCTCGCCAGCGGAGAGTCGTTTTGCTCGTTCCAATCGTCAGGAAACGTCTCGGCAACGGCTGTAAAATAGTTCGCCACGATCTTCAGGATCGCCCAGTCCTTGTTTTCGGCGAAGTGCCTCCAGAAGATGCAGTTTCTGTTAACGGGATCATCGGGGGCCACTGGAATCTTCCGCTTGATGTCATCCCTAACTTTGTCGGGGTTCGAACATACCAACGGAAGTAGGTTCTTGACAAAGCTCGCCTGCGTCAGAAGCCCCTTGTAGTAATCGGTCTTCTTGCCAAGAGGCTTGATTCGATGGTAAAAGGGCGATCCCTGTTCATTGTTTAGCGCTTTCGCGACGTTGTGACAGGTTTTCTGCGGGGAGCGCAGCTTTGTTTCCTCGAACAGGTCGAACACGAGCGATGGGCTGACCTTCGTCTGTTTGATGTTGATAGTGGCGAACAGCATCGCCTGGTCCTCGATCGGGAGGTCCACGAAAACGGCAACGATCAGTTGGAAGTTGTCTTGGTTCAGGCTTGTAAACCCCGCCAGCCGATGTTGGCCGTCAATGATGCTGGCTACCTTTTCATCACCCCGTATGCGCAATCTGGTTTCAGTCTGTTCTAGCAAATCTTCGCTACTGACAGAGATAATGAAGGAGTTGGGAAAGGAAGCATCGTATGTCGAGATGTACTGTCGGATTTCCTTCTGCCGTCTTTCGTTCAGTTCTCGCTGAATTCCGGTAAACGTTTCGATGTCCCGTTGGCGCCGCGTGTCCGCGGCCGCAATCCGGCGCAAATCTTTCGCCGACATCACCCCGACATAAAAGGTGCCGAGGGGTTGACTGACCGCCATGACGGGTATGTCAACATAACCGTTGACGCCGGCTTGGGCAGATGTCCCGTCGTTCATACTTTTATTCCATCGACTTGACTCTGCCCCTTGGCGTCGGTAGCAAGCTTCTTGACGTCCTTAGCCAATTCGGCTTTCAGTTCCTCGTTCACGTTCACAAGGCGAACGGCCGCTAGGTTTAGATTAAACCAAACTGAAAAGATGAGGATGAACAGAGACACACCGATTACAATTGATGGGCTTAAGGTCTTGCTGGAAAGCTCTTTTATCATGACCAATGCGCTGAAGCCGCCGCTGCCCAGGATCAAAGCTGCAATCAGTCCGCAGAGAATAACTCGCGCGGTCTTTGGAACGGCGGGCCTAGCGTCTTCTGCATAGAATCCGAGGGACGTTGCGCTCAGGGTCGCTGTGAAGATCAAGAAACTGCCGTCTAGGAACGGCTCTTTGAATTTATATACGGCGACAAAAGCCAGACAAACCCAGGAGAGCACGACTGGGGAGAGCCCCAAAAGCACATTGTAAAAACACCACTGCCTGAGTTCATGGCCTCGCAGTTTCCAAACTAGAGAGAATACCCGTTTCATAAATTGATGCGCCTCTGATCAGGCGCCCGATTGTCGCCAGAACTGGCGCGCCACGCCCGCCTGCAACCTACCCTGGAGCCGGAGAGCAACTTCCCCCTTCTTCAGTTTCTGGTGGATAACGCCACCCAGAATCATCCGCTGCTGTGCATCCGTAAGCGTCTGGGGGGAGAAGTGAACGCCGCACTCAGCGAGCTCGGCAAAGTTGGTCTCGTTCGTCCCGGCTGTTAGAAACTTGTCAGCGTCCTGTGACGCCAACCAGACCGGGAAGCCCCACGACCGACCTTGCCGCGCCAAGGCACTTAGCAGCCCAGCTTTGTTCTCCTTGGGCAAAAGCAAATGGGCTTCGTCCACGAACAACACCATCTTGAGCGGCTGGACGTCCTCCTTCACGGCAAGCTGCCGGCTGAGCTTCTTAATCAGGAAGTTCAGAATGAGGGCAGCCGCCAGTGCCTTGGTGTCGCTGTCTGTGCCGAACTCCTTGAAGTCAATGACCATTGAACTGCTCAACCACTCCTCCGGGGAGACGCCTGTTTGCGCGCTCGCAAATAGATTGAAGTCCACAATCTTCTTGAGGATCGCCAACTCGACACCCTTTGCGCCACGCTGCTCCATTTCGTCCGTAAGCAGGACAAAATCAGGGGTTTCAAGGTCCTTGTACGCTTCGCGGATGACCATTTCCTGCTTCGCCCCGAGCTGTGGTGCGAAAGCGCGGATCAATGAAGCAATTTCAGATGCCACCTGTGCATTTTGCGTGGGGTTTTGGTGCCGGTAGAGCGGATTGATTGGTAAGTCCTGCTCGATGAGTCGGACGTACTGCGCGCCTGTCTGCTCGAGAAACCGGGTGCGGGTCTTCCGCTGCTGCGGGCTGCGCGGATCGTCCTCCAGTTCGCCCTTCATGTCGAAGAAGACAAAGCGCACGCCGTGGTTGGTGAGTTGCGCCAGCAGGTCGAGCGCAAGCTGGCTCTTGCCGCTACCGGGCTGGCCAGAGATCACCAGCAGCCCGTTATTGGTGCCAGGGCCGTTTACCGACCATTCGTCAGCATCAACCAGCACCTTGAGTTTCACTTCCTTTTCAACAACAGGCATCGACGGCACGGTCGGCCTCACGCTGCTGGACAGGCCAACATCGCCACCGGTAAGGCTCAGGAGTGCGGAAACAAATCGGGCTTGGTCATTCGTGGACTCAGCCCATATTTGCCGCAGTCGGTGGCAGCCGAACTCGAAATGGCGCCGGAACTCTTGCCGGTAACCTACCTCATCGAGGGTGCAGCCGGCTCGGTGATTCAAGGCTGTGCGCGCCAGGTCACGCAGTTCGTCGCCAAGGACTTGCTCGTCATTCAGCGTTACCCCCTTCGCGTCCTTCGGCTTGAATTCTGGCGGCACGCCCTCGCCCAACGCCAGAAACAGCGCCGCACGCCCAAGGATCGCCTGGTTTCGCGCTCCGACACGCGCGAAGACGTTCTCGATGAACTCGTGGGTTTCGCTGCTGGTGTCGAACTTCATGGCCTACGCTCCAGCCTTTGGTCCCGCGGCACGTCGCATTTCCGCGAAAATGGCCCCGGTCTGGGCCCGTTCTCGCTCATACAAGTCGCGGTTCTGGTCCAGCATCTTCGCGGCTCTGCGAGCACCGCGGCGAAGCTCCGCACGGGTTTGCCAATCCAATGTGCTGTGGAAGACATCCTCCCGCATAATGTGTTCAATCAGCCCGGCGTCATCCGTGGTGCAGCGGGTATCTTCGAGGATCATTGCTCGGTATGTAGACATAACATCTCTCCTTTCTCGTTAAACATCGTGTCCGAAATAGTCGCTGCTGATGCGGACCTCGTAGTTCAAGCTTTCGGGCTTCCCGTGCGGGTGCAGCGTGTATGCGCGGGCAAACTGATTGCGGACGCGGTCAAACAATGGCCCCTCGGGATCAATCTCTGCGTTCGTGCTGAGGATTATTGACTGGTGACCGGTGAGGTAAAGCTGGTCGAGCACATTGGCGCGGACCTCTTTGTCGAGCCGAGCCAGGGGAGTATCTACAACCAGAGGAGGCACGAGTTTCGCCAGCCGGCGCAAGGCCTCGTAGAAGGCCAGCATCCGGACTTGGCGCTGGCCGGCAGAAGTGTTGCTTTCCTCCCATGTCACCTTCTTGCCGTCGCGGCGCACAAGCCAGCACTGCCAGTGACTGTCGAACTCCATGCCTTCGAATTCCCGCTCTCGTTCGGTAATTTCGACCCACAGCTTTCCCACCGCCTCGGCAATCTGGCGGCGCATCTGAATGGCCGCACGGCTGCGCACCTCCCCAGCAGCCTCACGGTAGCGCGTTGCCATCGCCGCGAGGCTTTCTCCCCGCTCGGCGCGCTCCGCGATTTCTCTCTGCGTTGTTTCCTGCCGCTTCAAGTCCGCAAGCTCCACTTCAAGGCGGGCGACCTCAGCATTGATGTCATTCAACCGCTTGGTGATTTGATCCCGGCGAGTGGTGAGCCCGCCGCGCTTCTCGTGCAGTTCTACCCCCCGCTTGTAAGCCAACGAGTTCGGCTGCATCTGCTTCAGCTTCTGGTCGAGTTCGCGCAATTCTACATCCATCTTCTCAATGGTGCCGCACATCTCGGCCAAGTCCCGAACCTCCGGTTGGTTCGCAGCGAGTCGGGCGCGTACTTGGATGCTGACGTCCCCGCGGTCCGCCAGGTAGGTTCGCTCCGGCATCCCCGCGGGCGGGGGATGGAAGAGGCGGTGAAGCGCGTCTTCCAGCCGCTTCATATAGAACGATTCAACATCGGGCTGGAGTTGGAATTCCTTTGGGGCACCGTCAAACACGTCTTGTTTGACCTGCGGAATCTTAGGCTCGACTGTTGACTTGGCCGCTTCCCACTCACGCCGCCTCTCCTCAGAAAGCAGGGCGTCGTGCAGCTCCTTCCGGTAGGGGCCCAGCAAGGATATGGGCAGTGGCAACTCCCAGGCCTCGGTGAGTTTGGCCTCAAGCTTAGTCTTGATGTCTGCCACCTCCCGCCGGCGCTCTTGTGCTCTGTCCAACTCCTCGGGGTCAACTGCCCCGAGCGTCTTCAGGTCGTCGTCCACCTCGAGCAACTCAGCTTCAATCTCCCCCAAATCTCGCTCAAGGGTGTCGTGCTCCTTCTTTCGCGCCTTAAGGGTTCCCTCTGCTGTAATGACCTTGCCGTTCAGCTCGGCGAGGAGCGTGTCCGGGTCCTGGCCGCCGCTGGAGTTGAACACGCGCGGAATCTTGGAATTGATCAACTGGCGCAAGTCATTCTCCAGCTCGGCATAGGTCCAGAGGCCGAGGATACGGCTGATGCCTTCAACAATGTCCTGTTGGCCCAGGTTGATGCTTTGGCTGCGCTCCGCGTCGAAGAAGAAGAAGCGGGCGAGATGGCGCGGCAGAAAGGCATCGCGGAGCTTGTGAATGGCCTGTTCATCCTCGATCCGCCCCGCGGTGTCTGAGCGGCTTGCGGAGTGTTCCCAGACGGGTGCTGAGTTGGGGCGAAATCGCACCTCACGGAGAAGCTCAACCTTCCTGCTACCCACCTTGTCGTCACGCAGCCTGAGACTGGCTTTAAGCCGCATGGTATCCTGGCCTTCCGCCAAGGCGAGCCGATTGAGGGACTTCTCGAATACGAAACGGGTTGCATCGGAGCCGGTCTCTAGCAGCCTGTCGGACTTAGGCGGAGGTTTTTTCAGTTGGTTGAATGAATTCCGGGGTCGGATTGTCAATCAAAGTATGGCCGCACGCTTCGTCACGATTGACTACGATACCCCTTTGATTCTGCC
>Ga0326728_10006464_pt1 | contig 31507 bp, 29 predicted proteins | sample MB3enrmetagenome_FD_207602 | JGI IMG/M metagenome (GOLD analysis project Ga0326728, IMG submission 207602) | Lab enriched peat soil microbial communities from McLean, Ithaca, NY, United States - MB31MN | ecosystem: Environmental > Terrestrial > Soil > Wetlands > Peat | place: USA: New York...
GCCGACGCCGAGCCGCTTGAGCGCCCGCATCTTCTCGATCGTCCCCTCGACGTCGTCGATGACCAGACTTTCCGTCAGCTCGAGTTTCAACTTCGCGGCGGGAGCGCCGGCGCGTTCCAGCGTCCGGCGCACCTGGTCGACGAAATCGGGCTGCCGGAACTGGCGGGCGCTGACGTTGATCGACAGCGGCAGCTCGCGCGCGCGCGGGTCGTCCGCCCAGTCCACGAGCTGCGAACAGGCGGCCTCCAGCACCCACTGGCCGATCGGCAGGATCAGGCCGGTTTCCTCGGCCAGGGGGATGAACTCGCCCGGCGCCACCAGGCCGCGCTCGGGGCAGCGCCAACGCAGCAGCGCCTCGGCGCCGATGAAACGGCCGGCGCCGTCGACCTGCGGCTGATAATGCAGGACGAACTGGCGGTCGCGAATGGCCAGCCGCAGCGCGGCTTCCAGAGCGGTCCGAGCGGCGAGCGCGCCCTGCATCCCGGGGTCAAAGAAGCGCAACGCATTGCGTCCGGCCGATTTGGCCTGGTACATCGCAATGTCCGCCTGCTTGAGCAGTTCGTCGAGCGAATCGACGGCGTCGATGAACAGCGTCACGCCGATGCTCGCGGTGCTGTCATGCGCGCGGCCGGCGATCGTGTAGGGCGAACCGAGCGCCGACAAGGCCCTTTCGGCGATCTCTTCGGTCTGCGCGGCGGCTTCCCCAAGATTCTCGCTCAGCTCCTCGAGCAAGACGACGAACTCGTCGCCGCCGAGGCGGGCGACGGTGTCGCCGTTGCGCACGCAGCCGGCGATCCGTCGGGCGACTTCGACCAGCAATTGGTCGCCCACGTCGTGGCTGGCGGTTTCGTTGAGGATCTTGAAGTTGTCGAGATCGATGAACAGCAGCGCGCCTTTGCGCCCGCTGCGCGCGCAGCCGGCCAACGCCTGCTGGAGGCGGTCGAGGAACAGGCGACGGTTGGGCAGTTGGGTCAGCGGATCATAGAATGCCAGGCGCTCGATCCGCTTTTCCGCCGCCTTGCGCTCGGTGAGGTCGATCAGCGTGGCGACGTAGTGGGTGATCTCGCCGTTTTCGCGCTTGACCGCTGCGGCGTTGAACCACGATGGATAGAGCTCGCCGCATTTGCGCCGATACCAGATTTCTCCTTTCCAGCTTCCTTCGCCGGCGATGCGATCCCATATCGCCTGGTAGAAGGCGTCATCATGCTCGCCCGATCGCAGCTGGTCCGGCGTCTTGCCCATGATGTCTTCGGTGGTGTAGCCGGTGATTTCGGTGAAGGCGCGATTGACCCGCAGGATTCTCTTGTCGGCGCCGACGATCACGATGCCTTCCTGCGCCTCGAAGGCGGCGGCGGCGATGCGCAGTTGCTCTTCGGCCTTCTTGCGTTCGGTGATGTCCCGGGCGATGCCGAGAAGGCCATTCGGCTTGCCCGCTTGATCGCGCATCGGCGTCCTGATCACCTCGAACAGGCCGCGGTAGCCGTCCGCGGCGAAGGTCAGCCATTCCTCTTTGACGCCGGGTTTGTCGGTCGCCATGGCCTGGCGATCGCTCTCACCGATGTTTTCGGCGCGGTCCTTGTCGTTGAAGTCATAGGCCGTCTTGCCGACGATATCCCGCTCGCGGACGCCGGCGAGGCGCTCGAATTGCGGATTGCAGCGCAGGTAGACGCCGTTGGCGTCCTTCAGCCAGACCAGGTCCGGAATGGTCTGAACCAGCGTATGCAACTGTCCTTCGCGGTCGCGAAGGTCGCGAAACGCATGCAGGCTGCTCAGACCGTCGGCGAGCCGCCGGCCGATCTCCTGGAGCAGCGTCTTTTCGTCCTCGGTCCAAATCCTGAGGCGAGAGCACTGATGCAGCCCGAACATGTAGGCGTTTCCGGTCCTCGGGTGGACCGCCATGCAAAGCATGGACTGAATGTCGAATCCCGGCCCTCTCAGCCCTTCGGGCACGCTTCGCTCGGACCCTGGATCAAAGGACACTGGGCCGTGCGCCCCCAGAACGGCGGACATCACGCCGACGACTTCCGAGTTCGTGGGAATCTCAAGCCCGCGGGCTCCGTTGCCGGGATATTCGGGGCGGGTGCGCTCCATCGCCACTCGCCGGGCGGCGGCGTTGGGATCGCAGGGATAGACGAGCCAGGCGCGGTCGCATTCGAAGATCGAAAGCGTCACGCCGAGAACCTGGTTCATCATCAGCTCAACATCTTTTGTCTCCTGAATCGCCAGATTGATCCGATCCATGCATTCGAAGAAATGCAGATTCGCCTGGAGCCGTCGGTGGGCGTCTTTACGCTCGGCGCGGGTGCGCAGCACCCTGACGCCGAACGCCAGATCGCCGGCCAATTCCTCGAGGAGTCGGATTTCCTCGGCGGTGAAAGCGTTGAGCTCCGTGGAATAGATGTTTAGAGCGCCGAACACGCTCGCGCTCTCGTTCTTGAGCGGCAGAGCGATGCTGGCGCGATAGCCTCGCCGCAGCGCTTCCGCTCGCCACGGCGCGGCTCGGGGATCGGCGGCGTGATCTTGGGTGCAGACAGTTTCCCCGGTGCGAATGGCGGTTGAGGCGGGACCGCGCCCTCGTTCCGTGTCGGCCCAGGTGACCTTGGCTTGTTCGAGATATCCGTCATCGAATCCGGCTGAGGCGACGGGGCGCACCGTCTTGGCCTCGTCGTATTCGGCGAATCCGACCCATGCCATGAGGTAGCCGGCTTCCTCGCAGACGATGCGGCAGACGTCGTTGAGCAGAGTCTGCTCGTCCAACGCCCGCATGATCGTCTGGTGACAACTGCTGATGGCTCGCAGTTCGCGATTCAGGCGGCGCAGCGTCTGCTCCGCCCGCTCGGGCTCGGGAATGTCTCTGCGAACGTCGAGCATGCGCGTGAACTTTTCGCTCGAATCACCTGCAATGGCGTCCGCCTCGGCCTTGCCGTCTGGCCGAACGCCTGCATCGCGGCTTTGTCGATCGTCGAGTGATTCCGGGTTCGCGCCGGGATGAACGTACGGCGTCATGCCCTTGATCCGCCGCTTGCGCCGGACGGAATCAACACGTCATCGGGATGTGATCGCACGGAAGTGTAAATTTTGTGTAAGACTGATACTATTACGTCACGATAGGCGCATTGCGCGATCGACGGAACATTCAAGAAATTGAATTTCGGCGACGCGGCGCTTAACTCTGGAGCACGAAAGCGCCGAACGACGGGGGATGAATAGGGCGTCGCCGTTTCGCCCGCCCGTTTCGCTGCATTGCCCCGCTCCGCCCCAGGCGCTAGAACGCGCGCGATGGGAAACCTCGCCAACCCCTCGGTCTTTCTCGCGTTGACGCGCCGTATCCTGCCGTGGCTGGCGCTGGCGACGGCGGCGCTGTTCGCGCTCGGCCTCACTCTGTCGTTCACCGCGCCGCCCGACGCCGTGCAGGGCGAGACCGTCAAGATCATGTACATCCACGCGCCGGCGGCGTGGTTGTCGAGCTTCATCTACGTCGTGATGGCCGCGGCGAGCCTCGGCACGCTGGTCTGGCGTCATCCGCTCGCCGCCGCCGCCCAGAAGGCTGCGGCGCCGCTCGGGGCCGGCTTCACCTTCATCTGCCTGGTCACCGGCTCGCTGTGGGGCAAGCCGATGTGGGGGACCTACTGGGTCTGGGACGCGCGCCTAACTTCCGTGCTGCTGCTGTTCATCCTCTATCTCGGGCTGATCGCGTTGTGGCGCGCGATTGAGGATTCCGCTACCGCCGCGCTCGCGGTGGCTATCCTCACTCTAGTCGGCACGGTCATTCTGCCGATCATCAAGTTCTCGGTCGACTGGTGGAACACGCTGCACCAGTCCGCCTCGGTGTTCCGCCTCGGCGGGCCGACGATCGCGCCGGAATTGCTGTGGCCGCTGCTGGTGATGGCGGTCGCCTTCACCCTTTTATTCCTGACGCTGCACCTGATGGCGATCCGCAACGAGATTCTGCGCCGCCGCCTCGCCCGGCTGACGATGATTGCGGCCGCCGAGGGCGACGCGCTAGCGCCGCATGTGGCGACGGGGGCCTCGAGCGCATGACGGCGATCCCGCATATCGGCTTCATCGTCGCCGCCTATGGGCTGGCGGCGCTGGTCGTTCTCGTCATGATCGCGTCGATCCTCTGGGACTATCGCGCGCTGAGCGCGGCGCTCGCCCGGTTGGAAGCCGGACGCGGCGAAATCGAAGCGCCGTGAGCGAGCGCGCGCCGAAGCTCGCGCGCCGGCGCGGCGCCCTCGGCGCCCTCGCGGCGCTGCCGCTGGTCGCATTCGCCGCCCTAACGGCGCTGCTGTTCGCGCGGCTCTACGCCGGCGACGCCTCGCGCATCCCCTCCGCGCTGATCGGCCAGAGCGCGCCGGCGCTCGACCTTCCCGGGTTCGACGGCGCGCCGGGCCTCGCCGACGCCGATCTGCGCCAGGGTCACGTCACCCTGGTCAACGTTTTCGCTTCGTGGTGCGCGCCGTGCCACGCGGAGCATGAATTCCTGATGGCGCTCGCCGCCGACCCCGTCTTGAAGGCCAAGGGCGTCGAGATCGTCGGCGTCGCGCAGAAGGACGCGCCGGAAAACGTCAAGCGCTTCCTCGGCTTCAAGGGCGACCCCTACGCCAAGATCGGCCTCGACCGCGACGGCCGCGCCGGCATCGATTGGGGCGTCTACGGCGTTCCCGAGACCTTCATCGTCAAGGGCGACGGCGCCATCGCCTTCAAGCTGGTCGGGCCGATCGGCGCCGAGGCGCTGGAGCGCATCGTCAAGCCGGAAATTCTCAAGGCGATGAAATGAAAGTCCCGCTCAGTTCAACACCCGCCGGGCCTCGGGGCTATCGAGCGAGAAGGCGGGAATGGCGACGTCGAACACGTCGCCGTCTTCGGCGACCATGCGATAGCTGCCGACCATGAGGCCGCTCGACGTGCGCAACGGGCAGCCCGAGGCGTAGCGGAACGACTCGCCCGGCGCCAGCGTCGGCTGCTCGCCGACGACGCCGGGGCCGCGCACTTCTTCGCGATGGCCGGCGGCGTCGGTGATGCGCCAGTGGCGATGCGTCAATTGCACCGTCCGATCGCTCAAGTTGGCGATCTCGATCGCGTAGGTCCAGAAATAAAGCGGCTCGTCGGGGTCCGATCGCTCCGGCGAATAGGCCGGCTCGACGGTGACCTTGATGTTTCGCGTGACGGCGGCGTACATTGCGGCAGTCTATCGGGTGGGCGCGCCTTCGCCAAGGCCGGCCCGATCATCGACGCCGAGCGATTTGAAACTTCCCGCAATTTCGGGATTGGCGTTGTTGAGTTGGGCGCCAGTGAAGGAGACGGAGCCGACGATGGCGAGCACGATCCGCATCGCCATCGGCGCGTATTCGACCGCGGTCGCGCCGAACCGAAGGACGATTTTCTTGATGCGCCGCCCCCGGCGAGGTCGCGTGCGGCCGCTCCGAGCCGCCGACGCCCAAATGAGGCCGCGAGCTGTTTACCTAGGGTTTGCGGCGCCAAAATCGTCGAATTGATCGCGATTCGCGACCCTCGAAGAGATAAAGGACGGGCTGATCCCCCGCGCGAGGTTCGGGCCTCACGCCGCGCCGATCCGGCCCGCCGTCCGCCGCGCCCGCCATCCTCGCCGGATCGGCCACGCGCAAAGATGCGTCGCGCCCCATCCGAAGATCAGCGCGAGACCGCCCACCACGGCGGACTCGGAGGTCACGGGGACCGCAGGCTCGAAGCTGCGCAGCGTCTCGCCGGCGATCGTCGCGTCGAAATCGCCCGCCATCACCACCAGGCGATCGAGCGGTCCGGCGTCCTTCATCGCCGCGATGTCCTGCTCCAGGCGCGCTTCACGGGCGATGTCGCTTTCGATGTCCGCGCCGCGCTCGCGCGCCAGCGTGTCCGCGTTGTCCTTCAGCCGCGCTATGCCCTCGGCGGGGGTCAGCGAACGGCTCGCCGCCTCGGCGTCGAACGCCTCGACGATCCGCCTGAGTTCGTCGAGCGCGCCGCCGAGGCGCTGACGATATTGTTGTGAGAATTCCGGCCCCTGCGTGCCGATGAGGCCGAACAAGAGACCGATCGCCAGAGCCAGTCGTCGCGTGAACATCGTCAAGGCCCGCCATGCCGCGCGCACGATATCGCGCGGATCGCGAAAAGTCACACGCCGCATTGACGCCGCGGCGCGAATTGGACTGAATGCGCGATCCTCGTGTTCCGCGCGCAGGGGAACAGGCCTCGATGAGCGAAAAATCCGCGGCGACGCGCCGCTCCTGGCCGCTCTTCCAGTCGTTCGCCGGCTGGCGCCTCAGCGATCTCGGCGCCGACGCCGTCGCCGGCCTGACGCTCGCCGCGATCGCCGCGCCAGAGCAGATGGCGACGGCGCGACTGGCCGGCCTCGAGCCTCAGATCGGCTTTCTCGCGCTCTTCGCCGGGGCGGTCGGCTTCGCTGTCTTCGGCGCCAGCCGCCTGTTGTCAGTCGGTGCGGATTCGACCATCGCGCCGATTTTCGCCGGAACGCTAGCGGTGCTGGCGACGAGCGGTTCGCCGCACTACGCCGCCGACGCGGCGTTTCTCGCGCTCGGCGTCGGTGTGATCCTGGCGCTCGGCGGCGCGTTTCGCTTCGGCTTCGTCGCCGACCTCCTTTCGATCCCGGTCATGACGGGATTCCTCGCCGGCATCGCCGGTCACATCCTCGTCAGCCAGGCGCCGGCGCTGCTCGGCCTCGCGGCCCCGCGAGGAGGTTTGATTGCGCAGGCCGCCGCGCTCGCCGCGGAGCTCGGCGCGGCGAATTTCGCCGCTCTCGGCATCGGCCTCGGCGTGTTCGCGATCATGTTGGCGGGCGAGCGCGTCAACCCGCGCGTTCCCGCCGCGCTGATCGCCCTGGGGCTCGCCACGGCGCTTGTCGTCGGGCTGGGGCTGGAGTCGCGCGGCGTCTCGACGCTCGGCGCGATGGCGGGCGCGACGCCGAAATTGGCGATTTCCGGCGCTTGGCTCGACGATCTGCCGCAAATCGCGCCGCTGGCGCTGATCGTCGCTGTCGTGGTCATGGTGCAGACGGCGGCGACGACGCGCAGTTTCGTCTCCGATCCGGCCCGCGGCCCCGACGTCGATCGCGATTTCGTCGGCCTGGGTGCGGCCAATCTGCTGGCCGGCCTCATCGGCGCCTTTCCCGTCAACGCCAGCCCGCCGCGCACCGCGATCGCCGCGGAGACCGGCGGCGTCTCGCAGCTCGGCGCGCTCGTTTGCGCCGCCCTCGCCCTCGCCCTGTCGGCGTTCGGCGCCGGTCTCATCGCGCACGTGCCGCACGCGGCGCTCGCCGGCGTGCTGCTGTTCGTCGCTCTGCGCCTCGTGCGGGCGACGACGATCCTCGACGTCTGGCGACGCAGCGGCGCCGAATTCGCGCTGATCGTCGCCACGACGCTGGCGATCCTCGTCCTGCCGATCGAGCAGGGCGTCGCCATCGGCATCATCCTGTCGCTGACGCACGGGGTCTGGACGACCACGCGAGCCCGCGTCGTCGAGTTTGAGCGCATCCCCGGCACGTCGATCTGGTGGCCGGCGAGCGCCCTGCAGTGCGGCGAGAATGTGCCGGGCGTGCGCGTCGTCGGGCTGCAGGCGCCGCTGTCGTTCGTCAACGCCTACGAGTTCCAACAGGCGATTCAGGGACTGCTGGAAGCCGGGATCAAGCTGATCGTCATCGAGGCCGACGCGATCGTCGAAATCGACTACACCGGCGCCAAGGTTCTGGCCGAAGTCATCCGACGCTTGCGCAGCGCGGGAATCGACGTCGGTTTCGCGCGCCTCGAATCGGTGCGGGCGCAACGGAGTTTCGCCCGCCAAGGGCTGGAGGCGCTGGTCGGCCGCGACCATCTCTTTCACAGCGTGGAGGAGGCGGTGCGCGCCCTGGCGCCGGCCGGTCCGCCGTGATCGCGCCGGGCCATTTCGCCATCGTCGTCCATAGTCGCCAATTTAGCCCCGGGCGCTGGCAACGAAGGAATCCCAAGTGAGCGAAGTTCCGATCGGCGTCGTCACCATTTCCGACCGCGCTGCGGCGGGAATATACGAAGACAAGGGCGGGCCGGGGATCGAGGCGGCGCTGGCGGCGCTGCTGGCGACGCCGTGGCGCGCCGTGCGCCGGCTGGTGCCGGACGAGCGCGGGCAAATCGAAGCGGCGTTGCGCGAACTCGCCGACGTCGAAGGGTGCACGCTGATCCTGACCACCGGGGGCACCGGCCCCAGTCCGCGCGACGTGACCCCGGAGGCGACCGAGGAGGTATGCGATCGGATCATGCCTGGGTTCGGCGAGGCGATGCGCTTACGCAGCCTCTTGGAGGTTCCGACGGCGATCCTGTCGCGCCAGACCGCAGGGCTGCGCGGCCGCAGCCTGATCGTCAATTTGCCCGGAAAACCATCGGCGATTCGCGTCTGCCTGGAGGCCGTGTTCGCGGCGGTGCCCTATTGCCTCGATCTGATCGGCGGCGACCGGCTGGAAACAAACCCCGAAGTCTGCGCGGCGTTTCGGCCCAAGGCATGAAACGCCGGACGCCGGTTTGATTCGCATCAGTTTTGCGGGCCGGGTTGACGGCTAAGGTGCCCACGCCGAATCGTTAGGGAGAAGCCGAGGATGACGTCCACAGACCCGGTCGCCGCCGCCGCAAAAAGACGCCGCGGCGCTCCGATCCGCCACGCGCCGGAGACCGCGGCGGCGAGCGGCGCGAGTCGCCGACCTCGGAGCCGGTCGTCGTCGACGGTTCGGCGGACTTCAAATGGGCGCCGGTGGCGCTGCGGGTCCGTTGACAGGGCCTCGACCGTGGCGCGATGGTCGGCAAAGCGCGATCGGACTGGCGGCCCGCGGCCGAACGCCGCCGAAGGAAATTGACTCATGCAAAACCTTTCTTCGCACGCGTCGTCAGAGACCAATAAAGACTTTATTGATCAGGTGATTTCTCGTCAGAATGGGCGCGCCGGCGCGCTGTTGGGAATTTTGCAAAAAGCGCAGGAAAACAACCCTCGGAAGTTTCTTCCGCCTGAAACTCTCGAATACATTTCCGAGAAGACGCATGTGCCGTTGTCGAGAATTTTTAGCGTCGTCACGTTTTACGCCTTATTCAATCTTGCGCCGCAGGGCCGCAACACGGTCAGCGTCTGCCGTGGCACCGCCTGCCACACCAGGGGGTCGCGCCCTCTGCTCGAACAAGCGATGGTGAGCCTGGGATTGCACGCCGCGGAAGAGGGGGACGCGGATAAGCTGTCGCTGACGACTGCCGACGGCGACACGACCCTGCGCACCGTCGCCTGCTTCGGCCAGTGCGCGCTGGCGCCGGTCGTCGAGGTCAATCATACGATTTTCGGTCATATGAACGAGCGGTCCCTGCAGCGTGAACTGGATGCGCTGGATAAGCGAGAGCCACGAACATGACCCGGATTCGGGACTTGACCACATACAACGCGGTGCGTAGCGCCGGTTTAGCCAAACTCCGGCCTTCGCGCCCGCGCGTGGCTGTCGGCATGGGCACTTGCGGGTCAGGCAATGGAGCCGAGGGCGTCTACGCCGCGCTCGCCGACGCCATCGCCGAGCGCGGCCTGGACGTCCATCTCGTGCGGACGGGGTGTTTCGGTTTTTGCGCCGAGGAGCCGCTGGTCAATGTCTGGATTCCCGGCCAACCGCTGGTCATCCTGCACCGCGTCCAGACCGATCACGTCAGTCAGATTCTCGATGGATTGGCGACGAAGACCGTTCCCGCCAACCTTGCTCTGTGCAAGATTGAAGAGTGGGATCATATTACCTCTCAAGTGAACTATGGAAGCGGGTATGCGACCATTCCTTCGTGGAGCGAGGTTCCTTTTTTCAAAGGACAAAAGAAAATTGTCTTGCGTAACTGTGGTTTGATCAACCCAGACGATATCGAAGAGTATATTGCGATCGGCGGATACCAGTCCTTGTACAAGGTGCTGGTCGAAGGCACCCCGGAATTTGCCAACGAGCAGCTCAAGTCCTCCCGTTTGCGGGGCCGCGGAGGCGCCGGCTTTTCGACAGGATTGAAATGGGAGTTCATGCGAAAAGCGGCGGACAGCCGAAAATACCTGATCTGCAACGCCGATGAAGGCGACCCGGGCGCCTATATGAATCGCAACGAAATCGAAAGCGATCCCCATTCGCTGCTCGAGGGTATGGCGATCGGCGGTTACATCACCGGCGCCGCCCAAGGCCTGATCTATGTCCGCGCCGAATATCCCCTGGCCATCCATCGGCTGGAACTGGCCATCGCGCAGGCCAAGGAATATGGCCTGCTGGGTGAGGACATCCTGGGGCGCGGCTTTCACTTCGACATCGACCTGGTCGAGGGAGCCGGCGCTTTCGTCTGCGGCGAAGAAACAGCCCTTATCAGTTCGTTGGAAGGCCGGTCAGGCCGCTCGCGACCACGCCCTCCCTACCCTGCCGAAAAGGGCCTGTGGGGCCATCCGACCACCATCAACAACGTCGAAACTTGGTTCAACATCGCTCCCATCGTCGCCAAGGGCCCGGCATGGTTCACCGAGACGGGCAGCGATGCGAGCGCCGGGACCAAGGTTTTCTCCCTGGTCGGAAAGGTCAGGAACACCGGCTTGGTGGAGATGCCGCTCGGCACCCCCCTCAGCAAATTCATTTATGACGCCGGAGGCGGCAGCGACGTCGGCCACGCCGTCAAGGCGGTGCAGACCGGGGGTCCGTCTGGCGGTTGCATCCCCCGCAACATGTTTGACACGCCCGTTGATTATGAAGCGCTGGGCAAAATCGGCTCGATCATGGGTTCGGGCGGCATGGTGGTGATGGACGACGACAACTGCATGGTCGACGTCGCGCGCTATTTCGTCGAGTTCACCCGGTCCGAATCCTGCGGCAAATGCACGCCTTGCCGGGTGGGCCTGGACAAGGCGCTGCGCACGCTCACGCGCATCACCAAAGGGGAGGGCCGGGAAGAGGACTTGGCCGAACTGGACGAACTGGGTCGGATGATCCGCGACACGTCGCTCTGCGGACTCGGCCAAACCGCTCCAAACTCGCTCCTCACCGGGCTTCGCCATTTTCGCCATGAATTCGAGGACCACATTCGCGCGAAGCGCTGCCGCGCCGGCATTTGTGAGGACCTCGCCCTATCGCCTTGCGAGAACAGCTGTCCGCTGCACATGAACATCCCTCGATTCTTGCAGCTCTACAAGGAAGGCCGTCTGGCGGACGCTTTCGAATCGGTCATCATGGACAATCCTCTGCCCGCCTCCACGGGCCGCGTTTGCCAGCACCCTTGCGAAAGCCGATGCCGCCGCAAGACTGTCGACGAGTCGATCAACATGCGCGAGGTTCACCGGTTCATCGCCGATTCCGTGCTGCTGTCCGACCGGTTCGACGAGATGGCGGGCAAAGTTGTCGCCAGGCGGTTGTCCCCAACCGGAAAGAAGGTCGCCGTGGTCGGCGCCGGTCCGGCTGGGCTGACCGCCGCCTTCTACCTGGCCCTGCTGGGGCACGAGGTCGTCGTGTACGAGTCCCACCCGGAGGCCGGCGGCATGTTGCGCTTCGCGCTGCCGGAATATCGGGCGCCCAAGGCCGTCCTCGACCGCGAGATCGAAATCATTCGCCGGCTGGGCGTTCAATTCGTCTTTAACTCTCGCGTCGGGTCCGACGTTTCATTGGACGAGCTGGAAAAGAAGTTCGACGCGGTGCTCCTCTCTCTCGGCACGTGGAAGGAAACGCAGGTCCGCATTCCGGGCGACGATGCGGCCGGAGTCTTCGGAGCCCTTCATTTCCTTGAGGGCGAGGCCAGCAATAAGCAAATGAAACTCGGTGAGCGCGTCGTCATCATCGGGGGCGGCAATTCCGCCATCGATTGCGCCCGCACCGCGGTCCGCAAGGGTTCGTCTGCGACCGTCATCTATCGGCGCGAACGCAAGGACATGCCGGCCATAGCAGAGGAAGTCGAGGCTGCCGAAGAAGAGGGCGTGCGTTTCCTTTTTCTGGCTTCTCCCCACCGTATCATTGGCGAACGCGGCGCTGTCAAAGCGATCGAGGTGACCAAGACGCGTCTCGGCGCATTCGACTCATCCGGTCGCCGGCGTCCGATCGACACCGGCGAGATCCAACTCGTCAGTTGCAACAGCGTCATTCTGGCGGTTGGGGAAAGCGTGGACGACGATTTCAGCCGTGCGTCCGGCCTGACCGTCAAGAAAGACGGGATGCTCGAAGTCGATCGTTACGACCTGACGACCAGCCGCGAGACCGTCTACGCGGGCGGCGATTTCCTGACAGGGGCGTCCAACGTCACCGGCGCCATGGGCATAGCTAAGAAAGCGGCGAGAAATATCGACCGCCACCTGACTGGCGAACACCACTTCGACAGCATCTTGCCCGCCTTCCAGTATGACCAGACCCCGCCGCAACCCAGCGCATGCTCTCGCCACAACGCGCGCTTCCTTCCGGCGGCGATCCGCGTCAAAACCTTCGAGGAAGCCATATCGGCCTTGCCGCCTGAGGCGGCCCGCGAAGAGGCCAGCCGCTGTATGCGCTGCGATATCCGTGAAACGGCGCTTGCCGCTTCCCGCCGGTAAGGAGCAACTACGTGCCTCAGCAAATCTCGGTTCGCATCGACGGTGAACTGTGCACCGCCACGGAAGGCCAGACCATATTCGAGGCGGCCCACGCGAATGGACGATACATCCCCTCGCTCTGCCATATGGAAGGGTTGAGTTCCCCCGGATCTTGCAGACTGTGCCTGGTCGAGGTATCCGGCGTCGGCCGGCTGCTGCCAGCCTGCACGACGCCCGTCAAAAGCGGAATGTCCGTCATCACAAACTCGGACAGGCTCGCCCATGACCGACTGATGGCGCTGGAGCTGCTGTTCGTCGAGCGGAACCATATTTGCGCCGTCTGCGTCTCGAACGGCCATTGCGAATTGCAGTCGCTGGCGCAGAAGCTCGGTCTCACCCATGTCGACATGCCCTACAATTTTCCGCGGCTGCCGGTGGACGTCTCTCATCCCCGCTTCGTCCTGGACCACAATCGCTGCATTCTCTGCACTCGGTGCGTTCGCGTTTGCGACGAGATCGAGGGCGCGCACGTCTGGGACGTGTCGGCGCGCGGCATCAACTCGATGCTGGTCGCCGAACTCGACCGCCCCTGGGGCGAGTCTCAATCCTGCACCAACTGTGGCAAATGCGTACAGGTCTGCCCAACCGGCGCGCTGGTCGAAAAAGGCTATGCGGTCGAGGAAATGATCAAGCGGAACGGCTTTGTCGAGCAACTCGCTGAAAAGAGAGGGACGACTACATGAAGAAGGCGAGACTGGCCACGATGTGGCTCGACGGCTGTTCCGGGTGCCATATGTCCCTGCTCGACGTCGACGAAGCGATCATCGCCATCGCCCAGCGGGCGGAACTGGTCTATGGGCCTTTGGTGGACGCACAGGAATTTCCCCAGGAGGTCGACGTCACCATCGTCGAGGGCGCCGTCAGCAGCGAGGACGACCTCGAGAAGATTCGCCACGTTCGGGAGCACACCCGAATCCTGGTGGCTCTCGGCGATTGCGCGGTCACCGCGAATGTTCCGGCTATGCGCAATCGGTATTCGGCTAAGACGATCCTCGAACGCGCCTACGTCGAGGGCGCCGATGTGCAGAAGGGAATCCCCACCGACGGCGTGCCGGCGTTGCTGAAGCAAGCCATACCGCTTCATGACGTCGTCAAGATCGACCTGCACGTGCCCGGGTGCCCGCCGTCAGCGTCCTCGATCCTGTTCGTTCTCAATGAACTCTTGGATGGCCGCATCCCCGACCTGAAGACCAAAGTGCGGTTTGGCTGAGGAGGCCATCATGCGGACCATTGTCATTGACCCGATCACCCGCATCGAAGGTCACGCGAGAGTCACGATCCACCTCGACGCGGACGGCAAGGTCGCCGATACGGCGTTCCATGTCACGCAATTTCGCGGGTTCGAGAAATTCACCGAAGGCCGGCCCTTCTATGAGATGCCGGCCATCACGGCGCGCATCTGCGGGATCTGCCCGATCAGCCACCTCTTGGCCTCGGTCAAGGCCTGCGACGCCATCATGCGCGTGCGGATCCCGCCGACGGCGGCAAAGCTCAGGGAATTGTTGCATTGCGGTCAAATCGTACAGTCCCATGCGCTGAGTTTCTTTCATCTCTCCTCGCCCGATCTGCTTCTCGGCTTTGATTCCGATCCGGCCCGGCGCAATGTCATTGGCGTGATCGAAGACCATCCGGCGCTGGCCAAGCAGGGCATCGCGCTGCGCAAATTCGGTCAGCAGGTGATCGAAAGCTTGGCCAAAGAGCGCATCCATCCGTCCTGGACCGTTCCCGGCGGCGTCAACGCTCCGCTCGATTCCGCCGTGCGCGACCGCATCCTGGCCGGCCTGCCGGAGGCGAAGGCGATCGCCCTGGGGACACTGAGTTTCTTCAAAGGCGTCGTCGACAAGTTCGCGGATGAGATCGCGCACTTCGGCAACGCCCCCACCATGTACGCGGGGCTGGTCGACGACGGCGGCAATTTGCAGCTTTACGACGGCGGGCTGCGCTTCGTCGACGCGTCGGGGAAGATCGTCGTCAATCACATGGCGGCGGAAGATTATCAACAGTTCATCGGCGAAGCGACGTTGCCGACCTCGTACTTGAAGGCGCCGTACTTCAAGCCGCTCGGCTTCCCGGACGGGATCTACCGCGTCGGCCCGCTTGCCAGACTGAACGTCGCCGCGCGCTGCGGCACGCCGCAAGCCGACGTCGAGTTTGCCGAATTTCACCAGAGGTTTGGCAACCCGGCGCAGAGTTCGTTCCATTTCCATTACGCCCGCCTGATCGAGATCATCTACGCTCTCGAACGGATGGAAGGCTTGTTGAACGATCCGGCGATCCTCGACCGGAATGTCCGCGCCCGAGCGGGGGTGAACGCCTTGGAAGGCGTCGGAATGGCCGAAGCGCCGCGTGGCGTCCTCATCCATCACTACAAGGTCAACGAGCAGGGGGCGATCACCTGGGCCAATCTCATCATCGCCACCGGGCACAACAATCTCGCCATCAGCCGCAGCATCGACCAGGTCAGCCGCCACTACATCGATGGACAGAAGATGAAGGAGGGCATGCTCAATCGCGTGTCGGCGGTGGTTCGCGCCTACGATCCGTGTCTGAGCTGTTCGTCGCACGCGGCGGACCAGTATCCGCTGGAGATTCAGTTGGTGAACGCCGACGGGATGGTGGTCGACTCCATGCGCAGTTGAGCGGGCGCGGCGCAGCGCCCCGTCGCGAGCGGCTCAGTCGCTCGGCGACGGCGCCAGCGCAAGCCGGCGCACCGTCGCGACAACCTCCGGCAGCGCCGCCGCTACGGGCGCCGACAGCCCCTCGCCGAGCGCCAGCGAGCTTGCCCCCACCGTGACGAGGAACGCCTCCGGCGATCGGCCGTAGAGCTTGCCCGACATGTGGAGCAATTCCCGGGGATCGACATGGTGGCCGAAGGCCGCCGATAGCGCCGCTGCGGCTTGCAACCGGGTTATGCGGACGCCGCCGGGCGCAAGACCCGCCGCGGCGTCGACCAAGACGACCCGATCCGCCGCGGCGAAACGTTCGGCGAGTTCGGGCGTGAGCTGGCGGCAACTGACTGTCTCGACGCCGTCGACGGCGGCCTCGGCGGCGAACGCGCGGGCGACCGCCTGACCGACCCCGTCGTCGCTGCGCAGCGGATTGCCATAGCCGATGATGAGCGCCACCCTGGTCATGTCCGGCCTTCGCGCCCCCTACCGCCACATCGCGCGCATGCGCGCGGCGAGGTCCGCCTTCGGCCCTTCGCTCGCGCGAGGCGCCGGCTCGCTCGCCGCGAGCGGCCAGCTCTGGCGGTCGAAGCGTTCGAGCAGCGGCGCCGGGATGAAGCGGGTGCGGCTGGCGAAGACGTGGCGGTCGCCGTTCTTGGGCTGGCCGTGGAGGTAGAAGCGCTGTGGCGCGATCAGCGTCAGCTCGTCGCGCGCGCGTGTCATCGCGACATAGAGCAGGCGGCGCTCTTCCTCGATCTCCTCCGACGAGCCGGTCGCCAGGTCCGAGGGGATGCAGCCGTCGACGCAATTGAGCACGAACACCGACTTCCACTCCTGCCCCTTGGCGGAGTGGATGGTGGAGAGGACGAGATAGTCCTCGTCGCGGAGCGGAGGCCCCGCTTCGTCGCTGGTCGCGTCGGGCGGATCGAGCGTCAGCTCGCTCAGGAAACGCTCGCGCGAGGGAAACGAAAGCGCGATGCGCTCCAGCGCGTCGAGATCGGCCGCGCGCGAGACGGCGTCGTCGTAGGCCTCCTCCAGGCCGGCTTGCCGCCAGGCGATCGCCTCGCCGAGGTCGCTCGGCCACGGGGCGCCGCGCGCGAGGCGCGCCAGCAGCGCGGCGAATTCGCCGAACGCCTCGCGCGCCTTCGCCGGCGGCGCGAGCGAAGCGAGCGTCGCAAAGCCGTCGTCCGCCGCCGCCGCGTCGACGATTCTTTCCGCGTTCGCCGGGCCGACGCCCGGCAGCAGTTGCGCGACCCGGAAGCCGGCGACGCGGTCGCGCGGATTGGCGGCGAAGCGCAGCAGCGCGAGCACGTCCTTGATGTGCGCCGCGTCGAGAAATTTGAGGCCGCCGAACTTGACGAAGGGAATATTGCGCCGCGTCAATTCGAGCTCGAGAGCCGCGCTGTGATGGGCGGCGCGGAACAGCACGGCCTGGCTTTTCAGGCTCGCGCCCGCCTCGCGATTTTCCAATACGCGCGTCGCCACGAAGCGCGCCTGATCGGCCTCCTCGCCGACCGCCACCAGCGCCGGAGGAGCGCCCGCCGTGCGCTCGGTCCATAGATTCTTGGCGTAGCGTTCGGGAGCGAGGGCGATGACGGCGTTGGCCGCCGCCAGGATCGCGCGCGTCGAGCGGTAGTTGCGCTCCAGCGTGACGACGCGGGCGGGCGGGCTGAAGTTTTGAGGAAAATCGAGGATGTTGCGCACCGTCGCGGCGCGAAACGAATAGATCGACTGCGCGTCGTCGCCGACCACCGTCAGCCCGCGCCCCGCGGGGCGCAGCGCCAGCACGATTTGCCCCTGCAGGCGGTTGGTGTCCTGGTACTCGTCGACCAACAGATGGTCGAAGCGGGAGGCGACGTCGGCGGCGATCTCGCCTTCCGCGAGCATCTGAGCGAAATAGAGCAGCAGGTCGTCGTAATCGAGCACGCCGTGGCGCTGCTTCATGTCGACATAAGCCGCGAACAAGCGCCGCAGCGCCTGTTCGTGCGCGGCGGCCCAGGGAAAATTCCGCTCGAGCGTTTCGGCGAGCGCGCTCAGCGAATTGACGACGCGCGAATAGATCGCGAGGCACGTCGCCTTGGTCGGGAAGCGCTCCTCAGTTTGCGACAGCCCCGCCTCGTGGCGCGCCAGCGCCATCAGGTCGGCCGAGTCCTCGCGGTCGTGGATGGTGAATTGCGGATCGAGGCCGAGCCGCGGCGCATATTCGCGGATCAGCCGGGCGCCGATCGAGTGGAAAGTGCCGGCGTAGGCGGGCGTCGACCGCGCCGCCGCCTCGGCCGCGAGTTTTCGCTGCAGCAGCCGCTGCACCCGCCGGTTCAGCTCCGCCGCCGCGCGGCGCGAAAAGGTCGCCAGCATGATGCGCTGCGGATCGGCGCCGGAAAGAATGAGATGCGCGACGCGATGTGCAAGCATGGCGGTCTTGCCCGTCCCCGCGCCGGCGATCACCAGCAACGGCGCCGGCCCGTTCGCGTCGCCGACGCCATGCTCGACCGCGACGCGCTGGGCGTCGTTGAGGTCGTCGAGCGGCTGGCTCCGAATCAGGGCGGGGGGCATGGGGGGAGGGAAACATGGTTTGCGTTTTGTTCGCAAGGGAGAGACGCGATGTCTCGGAAGCGATGACTTCTGGCGACCGACGATTAAGAGGAGGAACGGAATTGAATCTCGGCCGTGCTTGCCGGCTATCGAGGGCATGGCGCCAATTTCCAAATCACAGTCGCGCCGCGTGGGGCGGCGTTCAAAACGCCTTCGATAGGCGGGCGTCTTTCAGGATGCCGTTCGCCGTGTGTCGGGATTTTATTCGCACGGGGACGATGATTCTCTTTTCCGCAGGCGTCGTCCAAATGTCGTGGTCACCTTTGCCGTGACGCGGGAACGCGCCACCCGCTTCGCCGAGCTTGAGGCGCACGGCCTTGCCGAAATCGTTCAAGCGACGACTCGCGCGCGCACCGAGGCGTGGGCGATAATTTCGACCGGGATCTCGCCGGCGCCGTTGTCTTCGCCGTCGAGCAGATCGACGACCGCCCCGGCCACGTTGTGGCAGAAGGCCTCGAAGGTTTCCCCCTCGACGTGCAGGCCGCGGAGATCGGAGGCCTCGACGTACCAGACGCCGGCCTCGTCATCACGAGCTGCTTTGACGACTGCGATGCGCATCCTTTGCTCCCATTGCCGACCAGCGCACGATAACACCTCAGAAGGCGCGCGACCTTACGACACGACCGTAATTCTCTCTGTCTCCGCCGGCCCCACCGCCCCATCGCCGTCCAGTCGAGGCGAATGCGCCGGGTCGGCGCGGCAAGAGGCCATCAAGTCGCGTTGGCGAGCGAAAGCGGCCGATGGCCGCTCTTGGTCAAGCAGCGCGATTTGGAGGCCGAGGGCCATCGGCGCGCGCAGCAGTCAAGGCTCGCGAAGCGACCGCGTAGCGGCTTGGCGGCGGCCGAATGCTTCGCATTTGCCGCGACTTGACGGCGGGCGCGGCGATGGCAGGCGGGCGACATCGCAGGCGCGAGCGCTAACCGCGCTTGGTTCCGCCGCCGCGATCTTGCGGGCAAGAAGCGCTTCGCGCGGGCCGCGCTCGGCGAGCGCGGCTACAAGGCGGCGCGTCGGAGGCGATCGGCGCAATCGCCCCGGCCTAGCGAATCGGGCTCAACGGCCGGTCAGGCTGTGGTACGCCGTCACCGGCCATTCAAGGGCGTTGGGCAGCGCCTGCACAATGCTCGCGCCGAGTTCCGCAGCGGGAACGCTGTTCCATTTGTCGCGGACCGTGGGCGAAAGCACGACGCCGACGCCGACGAGATAGACGATCACGATCAGAGCAATAAGCATGCGCATCGGCCGGGTCTCCGAATGACGAGGGCGGCTGCCCACAGCGGAGTTTGCCGCATTTCGGCGGCAAATCCAACAGGCGGCTCGCGGACGATCGCGGGGCGGGGGTCGCAGCGGTCTTGCGCCGTCGCCGCTACTCCGTCTTCACCTTCAGCTTCGGCAGGCCGGTGTAGCCGTACACTTCGTGCACGATCGTCAGCAATTCGCGCGCGATCGCGGCGTCGTCGAACTGATCGGCCGGGTAGCTCTTCCAGTAGTTCGGCGCGCGGCCGGGATCGGCGAAGCCGGCGGCGTGCAGCCGCGCGACGCGCTCGGGAGTGAGCACGGCCGCGAGCGCCGGCCAGGAGTCGGCCGACTGCGCTTCGCAATAGATCGCCGGCGGCGAGGGCTCGGGCGCGCACTGGACATAGCCGATTCCGGCCTCGAATGCGACGAACACATGGGCGTTGAGATTGACCCGCAAGCGCTGGACCTCGCCCTTCATCCTGCCGCCGTAGAAGCCGATCAAGTCCTCGACCGAGCTCGCGGGAATGGAGGGGCCGGAATCCTCCTTGGGAATGTAAGCGCAGGCGTGCACGGCTGTCGCCGCCATGGCGCGCGCGTCATTGACTATTCCCGCCAGATTCTGGCTCGGCCCGTTGCGAGGCGGACAAGGCTCGCTGGCGACCCAAGCGGTCTTGACTTCCAGTTGGGCCAAGTCGGCGTCGTACCCTTCGCTCAGCGCCTGTAGAACCTTGTCGGCGAGTTGGCTCGGCGGCGTTTCGGGCGCGAAATTCTGCACGTAATTGCCGAAAGCGGCCTCAAGCCGCCAGCCGAGCGTCGCGAGCCGGGCGACCCGCTCGGGGGTGAGCACGCGCTCGAGCGACGGCTGCATCCGCGATCCGCCCGCTTCGCAGCGCAGGCCGCGCTCGCGCGCGCCCGCACTGGACGTATTTGTTGCCGTCCCAGGTGGTGGCGTAGCCGTCCTGGCCTGGACGCTCGAGGGTCAGGATGTTGTCGAGCGCGGCTTCGATGCGAGACTTGCTCGCCTGCGGCGGCGAATCGGCGAACCCGTGCGTCGGCGCGCCGAGCGACGCCGCGAGCAAGAAAGCCCATCCCGCCTTGCGCAGTCCATAGGTCCGCATGCGTCGGCTCCCAGAACATCTGGCGTGTGCAAAACTTGCAGCCGGGTTTTACGCCAATGGCGAGGAGAGTCGAGAGTTTGGCGGGCGTCCCGGCGAGACTTATCAAATCCGCGCCCCGCGGCGGGCGACGCCGCCCGTCGACGCAATCCCGCGCCGAGCGGCGGCGTTCGGCCCGCCGCGCGCAGCGATCGACGTCCGTCCGTGGGTCTCATCGGTCATGAGCCAGGACAGCGCCTTGCTAGCCTAGGCGCATCATGCTAAGCGGCGCCCCGACCTCGCGCTACAGGCCTTGCGGCCTCGCTTTCGCGGCCCCGGAGAGGTGGCAGAGTGGTCGATCGCGCCGCACTCGAAATGCGGAGTACGTGCAAGCGTACCGGGGGTTCGAATCCCTCCCTCTCCGCCAAGTAACCGGGGCGAATTCCCGGGCAAGCAGTTGCAGCATATCCGTTTCGCGATTGCGAGATTGAGCAAAATCAACAGGTTGGCGTTGCAGTGGAACGCCCCTTATGGCGTCATGTGGCGATCTGCCCGGAAATTTGCCCCGGTCACGCCCCATGGCGACGCCGAACCCCTCCAGAATCCGCTATTCTTGGCCGATGTGACAATGCCACGATGAGCGCCTGTGCGTAGGCGCGCTGCAATTCGATCGCCGATTGCATCAAGCTCTCGATCGGGTCGGTCACGTTGTGCGAGTGATCGAGCATGTAGGCGGGGGCGAAACTATCGGCCTTGCGCATTTGTGCGTCGACCAGCTCGTTGAAGACGAGAAACAGGCGGAATGGTTCGACCGAACCGGCGTCGAGATCGTCGGCGTCGCCCGGATGAGCTGCCGAATGGTCACGCAATCGTCGAGTTTGTCGAAGACATTCCGAGGTTCGCCCAGACCCGGGAAGCGAGCGAAACGGGCGCCCCCTCTTTCCGTTCCCCAGGCGGGAATCGCGACGCCGAAGGCGACGACGGCGTTGGTCGCGTCGACGATCGCCGCCCGCGCCCCGGACGCGCCGACGGCGATTTCGAGTGCGCGGATCATTTCGACCCGGGCAGCGTCTGACGGTATTTCTCGGCGTCCCAATGGGTGAGGGTGTATTCTTCCTCCGCCGTGAAGTAGCGCGGACGATCGTCCGGCGTCAGCCGCGCCGCGACATCGGCCATGCACCCGGCCATGGCGAGCGGCGCCGGCGCCAGATCGTTGCGCACCAGCGGCGGGAAACCAGGCGCGAGAATCACCGGCGGCGAGCCGACCGCGTTGTCTATTGTCGCCGCGCCGCTGCCGAGGAACACCAGATGGTCGGGATAGTATGAGCCGGCCGCGGCGAGACGAACCGCATGCGGCGCCAGCGCCGGCGCGTCGGCGAAATGATAGCCCACGCGTTCGACGCGCCGCGGCGAGCTTGGCGCGGCCTGAAGCGGCCGCGCCAGCCGCCGCCCGACCGTCTCGATCAGGCCGACCGCGGCGTCGAGCGTGTCGGCGGCGACCACCAGGCCGTGGTTCTGCAGAACGTAGACGGCGGCGCCCGGCGTGATCGTGCGGAACAACGGCAGGCCGGGACGAATATAGGGAACCCAGCGCCAGTTCAGGCCGTCGAGTAGCGGCGCCAGGCGGGCCTTGGCGTCGACGAGGATCGCATGCGCGATTGTCTCGACGCAATGCACATGCAGAACGAAGCGCTGCGGCAGGCCGGCGTGCAGCGTCGTCTCGACCGAGGGACGCAGACCGGGCGTCGAAAGATCGGCGCGCACGAACGCGTCGCAGGTTTCGCACGCCGGATCGCCGCGCTCGAGCGCCGGCATGAGGCGAGCGAGGTCGAGCGCGGCGAAGATCGGTTCGTCCAACGCTCTGGCGAGCCAGCGTCCCGACGCTTTCACCCACAGGACTCCGTCAGCCTTTACCGAGGCATTGCCGCCCGCCGCCTGAACCAGCAGACGGTTGCCGCCAAGTTCGGCGGAAGCGCGCGCCAGCGCTGCGAGGTCGTCCATGGCGTTTCCCCTAAACGATTCCCGCCGACCCCGCCGCGACCGCCGGCCGCTCGCGCGCCACGGCGGCGCGATAGCCGCTGGCGCGATAGGCCGCGATCGGTTCGAGCGCGCCGCCCGCCCGTAGCCGCGCCTCGGCGATCAGCGGTGAAACATCGGTGAGGAAGCCAGCCTTGAGCAGCCGATGCGCAGTCAGCGCATCGTTGGCCTCCTGTGCGGCGGCGAGGGCGTCGGCGTCCACCAGCTGCGCCTGCAGCCGGACGCGGGCGATCTCGATCGCCGATTGCATCAGGCTTTCGATCGGGTCCGTCACATTGTGCGACTGGTCGATCATATACGCCGGCGCGAAGCTCGGCCCGATCGTCCTCGTCGCCTCCGCCAGCTCGTGGAACACCAGATAGAGCCGGAACGGCGCGACCGACGCGGCGTCAAGGTCGTCGTCGCCGTATTTGCTGTCGTTGAAGTGGAACCCCCCGAGCTTGCCGAAGCGGGCGAGACGGGCGACGATCTGCTCGATATTGACGGTCGGCGCGTGATGACCGAGGTCGACCAGGCACTGGGCCTTCGGCCCGAGGTGTTGGGCGGCGAGATAGCTGCTGCCCCAGTCGGAAATGACCGTCGAATAGAAGGCGGGCTCGAACAGCTTGTGCTCGAGAAGCATGCGCCAGTCGTCGGGCAGCGCGCGATAAATTGCCGCGGTCGAGTCGAGATAGCGATCGAACGCCCGCGCCAGGCTCGACTGCCCGGCGAAATTCGAGCCGTCGCCGATCCATACCGTCAGCGCCTTCGAGCCCAGCGCGCGGCCGATCTCGACGCACTCGACATTGTGGGCGATCGCCTGGTCGCGCACCGCCTTGTCGGTGTGGGTGAGCGAACCGAACTTGTAGGAGAGCGGTTGGCCCGCCTGGTCCTGAAAGGTGTTGGAGTTGACGGCGTCGAAAGCGAGGCCGTGGCTCTTCGCCGCCTTGCGCAGCTCCGCATAGTCCTTCACCTTGTCCCAGGGGAAATGCGGCGAGACGGTCGGCGTGAGACGCGTCAGCGCGTTGATCACGCCGCAATCGGCGAGCTTGTCGAAGACGTGACGCGGCTCGCCGGGACCGGGAAAGCGGGCGAAGCGCGTGCCGCCGGTGCCGACGCCCCAGCTCGGCACGGCGACGGCGAAGGCCATCGCGTCCTTGACCAGCGCCTCGGCGTCGAGCCCGCGCCGCGCCAGCTTATGCGCGAGCGCGTCGAAGTCCTCGCGATGATCGGCGAGTCGGGCCCGGTTCTGATCGGCGATGAATTCGGCTGTTATAGCGGGCATGGCGTTTTCCCAAATCAATTTGGAGCGTTGCGAATCCTAGCGGGTGAAGGAGACCGCGTTGCCGGCGTCCGCGCTGATGATGTGTCGAGCCGAGGTCGCCGCCCGATCCCTTGACTCACAGCGCCTTGACTGTCTCGCTAGTGAGCGGATCGGCCGCTTCGACCTGGGCCGAGGCGTTGCCGCCGCGGAAACCTGGGCCGAGGCGTCGCCGCCGCCGAAATTGGCGATGCGCAGATCGGGGCGGAAAAGATTCGAGCGGTAGAGCCACAGGCCCGGCTCATCGAGTCCGCCGGCGTGGGCCTCGCCCCGCAGATCAGGAAGCTGCGTTGCTGCGACGGGGGCCATGGGGACCTTTCTCCGAGGAAATCATTTGCCTTGCTCCCTAAAGCGCCGTTCGATCACAGTCAATCACAAATGAGCGCGATTACAACGCATTTTGATTGCTGCAGCGCAACTATGACCGACTGTGACAAAAAGTCCATTGACGGTTTGATTGAATGATGACTATTTATGACCAATCGGGGGGATGCCGTCATGCACGAGCGTGAGCGCTGGCAGGTCATCAAGGCAATGTTGAGCGACAGCGGCTTCGTCCGCGTCGCCGACGCTTGTCGCGCCACGGGAGCTTCGGAAGCCTCAGTGCGCCGGGATTTCGCGCGGCTTGCCGGAACGGGCGTGGCGACGCGCGTGCATGGCGGACTTGAAGCGGCGCCGGGGCCAAACGTCGGCTCTTCCGATCGACCGCCCTTGGCCACCAGTTCCTTCGATTTCAGTCGAACCCTGAACGTCGCGGCCAAACAAGCGATCGCCAAGGCGGCCGTCGCCCTTTGCGAAGACGGCGAAGCGATCATCGTCAATGGCGGCACGACGACGTTCGAGATGGCGGCCTTCCTGCGCGAGCGCCGTCTGAAGGTGCTGACCAATTCCTATCCGTTGGCGGAGACCCTGATCCACGACAGCCAGTGCCGCGTGGCGTTGCCCGGCGGCGAGGTCTACCGCGAACAGAAACTGATCGTTTCGCCGTTCGAGGAAGACGCAATTCAGAACTACTCCGCCAGCCGGATGTTCATGAGCGCGATCGCCATCGGGCCGCTCGGCGTCATCGAAGGCGATCCCTTGATCGCGGGCGCCGAGACCAAGCTGCTCAAGCGCGCCGATAAGCTCATCGTGCTTGCCGACAGTTCGAAATTCGTCGCGCGCGGCAGCCTCGTGGTCTGTCCGCTGTCCCGCATCGCCATTCTCATCACCGATCGCGCCGCGCCGCCCGCCGCGCTCGAAATGCTCAGGGAATCCGGCGTCCAGACCCTATTGGTCGACGCGGAGCCGGCGGTCGCGCCAGGAGTGCGCGAAGTCGCCTGATCGGCCGGCCTCGCCGGAGGCAAGAACATGCCGCATTCGCGGGATGGAAGTACGGAAACAGGAGGAAAGCATGCTGAATCGAAGGTCCGTTTTGCAACTCATGGGCAGCGTTTCGGTCATCGCCGGCGCAGGCGTCGGCGTCGGTCCGACGCTTGCCGCCGACAGGCTCCGCATCGCCATGGTCGTCAAGTCGCTCGGCAACGGCTTCTTCGACGCCTGTCACGACGGCGGCATCGAGGCGGCCAAGGAACTCGGCAACGTCGACTTGATCTACACCGGCCCGACCAAGGCGACGGCGGAGGAACAGATCGCCGTCATCGACTCCCTCGTCGCGCAGAAAGTCGACGCCATCGCTATTTCGGCTAACGACACCAACGCGCTGGTGCCGGTCTGCAAGAAGGCGATGAGCCGCGGCATCAAAGTGATTTCGTTCGACTCCGGCATCGCTCCGGAAGGCCGGATCATGCACCTCAACCCCTCCAACAACGCGCTCATCGGCGCCAAGTGCGTGCAGATGATCGCCAAGACGCTGAACTCCGAAGGGGACGTCGCTATCCTCTCGGCGACGGCGCAGGCCACGAACCAGAATATCTGGATCGAGGAAATGAAGAAGGAATGGGCCAAGCCCGAATACGCGAAAATGAAGCTGGTCGCGACCGTTTACGGCGACGACGTCGCGGACAAGAGCTATCGCGAGACGCAAGGCCTGATCAAAGCCTATCCGAACCTCAAGGGCATCATCGCGCCGACCTCAGTCGGCATCGTCGCGGCGGCCAAGGCGGTGGTCGACGCGGGTCTGGTGGGCAAGGTATACGTCACCGGTCTCGGGTTGCCCTCGGAAATGAAGGGCGCGGTGCTCGCCGGCGCGACCGACACGTTCGCGATCTGGAACCCGATCGATCTCGGCTACAGCGCGACGATGATCGCCGCCCTGATCGCCGAGGGCAAGGCGACCGGCGCGGCCGGAACCACGATCCACGCCGGCCGCATGGGCGACATCAAGATCGGCGATGACGGTTCGGCGGCGATGTCCGATCCCTTCACCTTCGACAAGTCGAATATCGAGAAGTTCGCGAAGATATTCTGACTGTCGGCGCGCCCGTCTCCTCCCCTCCGGGGCGGGCGCGCATCTATTTTCGTGTCCCGGAAATTCGATGCTATGGCCGCTCTCGGTTCGGAACGCCCGCTGCAAGACGCAAACGCTGTGGCGCCGATCTTGTCGGTGTCGGGCGTTTCAAAGCGTTTCCCCGGCGTGCGCGCCTTGCACAATGTCAGTCTCACATTGCGGCCGGGCGAAGTGACGGCGCTGATCGGCGAGAATGGCGCGGGCAAGTCGACGCTGGTCAAGATTCTCACTGGCATCTACCAGCCGGACGAAGGCGAGATTCTCGTCTCCGGAAGGCCGCTCGTCTGCAACGGACCGCGCGACGCCTGGGCCGCCGGCATCGCGGCGATCCATCAGGAAACCGTGATGTTCGACGAGCTCAGCGTCGCCGAGAACATCTTCATGGGGCACATGCCGCTTGCTCTCGGCGGGCGCGTCGACTGGTTCAAGGTGAAGGTCCGCACGCGCCATATGCTGAAGCGCCTGGACGCCGACTTCGACGCCGGCGCCTTGCTCAAGAATCTCAGTGTGGCGCAAAAGCATCTGGTCGAAATCGCCCGCGCGCTTTCGCATGACGCGAACATCATCATCATGGACGAGCCGACCTCCGCGCTGTCGGCTCGCGAGATCGGCGATCTCTTCCTCATCATCGAGCAATTGAAGAAGCACAATTGCGCGATTCTCTTCATTTCCCACAAATTCGACGAGATTTTTCAGGTCGCCGACCGCTGGACCTGCCTGCGCGACGGCGAGGAGGTCGGCGCCGGCGCCATAGCCGACGTCACGCAGGCCGATCTCGTCAGCCTCATGGTGGGCCGCGCGATCGGTCAGGTTTATCCCAAGCGCGCGGTGAAGCTGGGCCCGGTCGTGCTCGAAGCGGATGACGTTTCCAACGCCACGGAATTCGACGGGGTCTCGTTCAAACTCCACGCCGGTGAGATCATCGGCCTCTATGGCCTTGTCGGCGCCGGCCGATCCGAGGCGATGCAAGGCCTGTTCGGCCTCAGCGAACTCACCCGCGGTTCGCTCAAGATCGACGGCAAGCCGGTTGAGATCCGTTCGCCCGACGACGCCATTCGCGCCGGTCTCGCCTATCTCCCCGAGGATCGCCAGACCCAGGGCGCGGTGTTGCCATTCGGCATCCGCGCCAACGTGACGCTCGCTTCGCTGGGCACCCATGCTCGCAACGGCCTCATCTCCTACGCCAAGGAACTGGCGACGACGCAAAGATTTGGCGCGCGCCTCTCGGTCAAGGCCGCGAACTGGGAGCAGGCGCTGAGCCAATTGTCCGGCGGCAACCAGCAGAAGGTCGTCATCGGCAAATGGCTCGCCTCCAACCCGCGCATTCTCATTCTCGACGAGCCGACCAAGGGCATCGACATCGGCTCGAAGGCGGCGGTGCACGAGTTCATGGGCGAATTGGCGAGCGAAGGCATGGCGATCCTGCTGGTCACATCCGAATTGCCGGAGGCAATGGGCATGACCGACCAGCTCCTCGTCATGCACGAAGGCAAAATCGTAAAGCGCTTCGCGCGCGGCGCGGCGACGGCGGAAATGATCGTCAGCGCAGCCATCGCCGACGAGAATGCGGGGGCTTCGCTATGAAGGCGGCGAATTTCCTCCGTCACCGCGACTCGGCGCTGGCTCTCATCGTCTTGGGGCTGATCGTCGCCATCGGCTTGCGTGCGCCGGTCTTCGTCACGCCGGAAAGTCTTGTCGGGGTGCTGACCGACACCAGCTTCCTGTTCATGCTGACGCTGGCGCAAATGGCCGTCATCCTGACGCGCGGCATCGACTTGTCCGTCGCCGCCAACTTGGCTTTGGTCGGCATGATTTGCGCCCTGGTCTCGCGCGCCGTTCCTGGGCTGCCCATCCCCGCGGTGATCATGCTTGGCATCGCGCTGGGCGCCTTGCTCGGCGCCGTGAACGGCGCCTTGGTCGCGTATATCGGAATTCCGCCGATTGTCATGACGCTCGGCACGCTGTCGATCTATCGCGGTTCGATTTTTCTCATTGCCGGCGGCGCCTGGATGACCTCGAAGGACATGAGCCCCGCCTTCCTCGCCTTCCCCAAGCTCAGCGTCTTCGGCGTCCCCATTCTCATCGTCATCGCTCTCCTGGTCAGCCTCGGTTTCTGGGCGCTGCTCGGCCACACTCGGTTGGGGCGCGGGCTCTACGCGGTCGGCGGCAACCCGGTCGCGGCGCGCTACTGCGGCATCGACCTGAGTTCGCAGCAATTCTTCGTGCACACTTTGGCCGGGGCGATTTCCGGCCTGTGCGGCTATCTCTGGGTGTCGCACTTCGGCATCGCCTACACCGACATCGCGCAAGGCTACGAGCTCACCATTATCGCCGCCTGCGTGATCGGCGGCGTGTCGATCGCCGGCGGCGTCGGCTCGGTGTTCGGCGCGTTGCTCGGCGCCCTGTTCCTCGGCGTCGTGGTCAACGCCTTGCCGGTCATCAAGGTGTCGCCGTTCTGGCAAACGCTGATCTCCGGCGCGGTCATCCTCGCCGCCGTGGTCATCAACGCCCGCTCGGAGAAGCGCGGCGGCAAGCTCATCCTGCACAAAGCGCGGCTCCTCGCCGGCGGCGGAGCCCGAACATGAGCCTTTCAAGTCCTGCCTCAGCGCCGCGCTACGAAGTCGCCGATCGCCCGACGCTTCGACTTGCCGACATTCTCTTACGCTGGGAAACGATCCTTGTCCTGTTGCTGATCGGCGTCATTGTCTTCAACGCAAGCATTTCGCGGTACTTTCTCGATTTCTACAATCTCTCCGACGCGACGTTCAATTTCTCGGAGAAGGGCATTCTCGCGCTAGCGATGGCGTTTCTCATCATCATCGGTGAAATCGACCTGTCGATCGCGGCGATCATCGCGGTCGCTTCCCTGGCGATGGGCCTCGCGGCGCAGGCCGGAGCGCCGACGCCGGGGCTGATCGTCGTCGGCCTCGCCGTCGGCTTGCTCTGCGGCGCATTCAACGGCGCGCTGGTGACGGCGTTTTCCGTGCCGTCGATCGTGGTGACGATCGGCACGTTGTCGTTGTTTCGCGGCATCGCGCAGGTCGTGCTCGGCGACCAAGCGCTGACGAAATATCCCGCGAGTTTCCAGGCGATCGGACAAGGTTACATTTCGGCTCGCTTGCCGATCCCGATTTCGTTTGTCCTGTTCCTCGTTCTCGCTGTTCTGTTCGGCGTCGTCTTGCATCGGACGACGATCGGCCGGCGCCTTTACGCCATCGGCTGCAACCCTACGGCTGCGCTATTTTCCGGCGTTCCGGTCAAGCGTATCCGCTTCTGGCTGTTCGTGCTGATGGGATTGATGGCCGGACTGGCGGCCGTGCTGCTGACGGGGCGTATTGGTTCGACTCGCCCGAACATTGCGCTGGGCTTCGAGCTGGAAGTCATAACCATGGTCGTGCTCGGCGGCGTCTCCATCGCCGGCGGCTCCGGCGGGATCGTCGGCGTGACGTTGGCCGTCTTCCTGCTGGGCCTGACGACCTTCGGCCTGTCCCTGATCAACGTGCCGGGCATCGTCATCAGTATTCTCAACGGCGCCCTGTTGATCGTCTCGATCGCGGCGCCGAACTTGGTTGCGCGCGTGCTGCGAAGGAAGTCCTGACATGCAACGCCAAGCCGTCAAGATGTTCCTCAACCCGGGCTGCGCAGCCGAATACCGCAGGCGGCATGACGCGATATGGCCGGAGCTCGCGGCTCTGCTCGCCGACGCCGGCGTTTCCAATTATTCGATCCATCTCGACCCCGAGACGAATATCCTGTTCGCCTATCTCGAAAGGCGAGACGATCATCGTATGGACGCGCTGTCCGCCCATCCCGTGATGCATCGCTGGTGGGATCACATGAAGGATATCATGCGCGCCAATCCCGACGGATCGCCGGTCGCGATCGCGTTGGAGGAAATGTTCTTCCTCGCTTGACCGCGGCCCACGGAGACTCGAAATGCCCGGCGCCGCCGCCGTCCTCGATATCGGCAAGACCAACGTTAAGCTGGCGCTGTTCGCGCCAGACGGCGCGCTTCTGTGGGAGCGCTCGACGCCAAACCGCGTCGTACCCGGCCCTCCCTATCCGCACGCCGACGTCGATGCGATCTGGGCCTTTTTGATCGAGGCCCTCCGCGACGCAAGCGCGGCGCATCGGATCGGCGCGATCGTGCCGACGACGCACGGCTGCGCCGGCGCCTTCGTCGACGACGTCGGGCTAGTCCTGCCCGTGCTCGACTATGAATTCGCCGGCGTCGAGGAGATCGAGTCGCTCTATGCCTCGCTGCGGCCGCCCTATTCGGAAACGCTTTCGCCTCGGCTGCCCGTCGGCCTCAACCAGGGGCGGCAGATCGCGTGGCAAAAGCAGAGGTTTCCCGAGGCCTTCGCCAGGGCGAAACACTATTTGATCTACCCGCAATATTGGTCCTGGCGGCTAACCGGGGTCGCCGCGTCGGAAGTCACGATGCTGGGTTGCCACAGCGATCTCTGGGCGCCGGTTGAGGGGCGTCCGTCAAGCCTGGCTACCAAGCTCGATCTGCCGCGTCTGACGCCGCCGTTTCGGCGCGCGTGGGATCGGCTCGGCCCCGTCATGCGGGACGTCGTCGCGCTGACGGGCCTGGATCCCGACACACAGGCGCTGTGCGGCGTCCATGATTCCAACGCCTCGCTGTTGCCGCACCTGGCCTCGCGAAAGCCGCCGTTCACCATCGTTTCGACCGGCACGTGGGTCATCCTGATGGCAGTCGGCCTTAGCGTGGACGGCCTCAACGCGGCCGACGACATGCTGGCGAATGTCGACGTCGAGGGACGCCCGATCGCGTGCGCGCGCTTCATGGGCGGGCGCGAATACAGCGAGATCGTCGGCGCGGCGAAGGGCGGCGCCGATGCCAAAGCAATCGGCCGCGTCATCGCGTCCGGCGCCATGGCCCTGCCGTCTTTTGCGCAGCAGGGCGGACCTTTCGCTTCGCGCAAAGGCGAGATCCGGGACGCCGTCGCGTCCTGCGATCGGCCGGCCCTGGCGACGCTCTATATCGCGCTGATGACCGATGTGGTGCTGACACGGCTCGGCGCTGGAGCCGGCGACTTGATCGTTGAAGGAAGCTTTGCAGCGAATCTCGCCTATTGCGGATTGTTGGCCGCTTTGCGACCGAGCCAGCGCGTCTTCACCGGCGGCGATTCGGCAGGGACGGCGCGCGGCGCCGCCTTGCTCGTGCAGTGGCCGACGCCCCGCCTCGAAATTGCGCAAGAAGGGCCGATCGAGCCGTCGTTGATCGAGGGTCTGGCCGTTTATCGCGCCGCATGGAACAACGCGATCCAATGAAGGGCGCCCCTGAGGTTCGCAGTCAGAGATCATCGTCCTCGAGTGGGGCGAGACTTGGCCTGAATGTCGGCTTCCCCCTTGGGCCCGGCGACGAAATTCACCTGGCCGGATTTCCGCTTTTGGTCATAGGCGGAATGGCGGCTCTCGTGAAGAGTTTCGGATGCCGTTTGGCGTCCGAAAGTCCCCGAGGAACGAACCCGCGGTGTGCAGCGCGCGGCTTATGGGGATTTGATGTTCTGGCTGT
>Ga0326728_10006465_pt1 | contig 31506 bp, 20 predicted proteins | sample MB3enrmetagenome_FD_207602 | JGI IMG/M metagenome (GOLD analysis project Ga0326728, IMG submission 207602) | Lab enriched peat soil microbial communities from McLean, Ithaca, NY, United States - MB31MN | ecosystem: Environmental > Terrestrial > Soil > Wetlands > Peat | place: USA: New York...
GATGCCGTCCGCAAGATTCGCTATCGCACCACACGCAGCGAAGCCACGCGCTGCAACTTCTGCAAGAATGCCTGCCTGCGAACTTTCCTCGATGTGCGAACCGACGACGTTCCGACGGATGATGTTGGGACGGATGACGCGCGAACCGCTGATGTTGTGATCGAAGAAGACGCAGAAGCCAAGCTCACCGAAGCGCCGTCTTTCCCCACCAAAGTTCCGCTCCATCCCGGTGAGCAGCGCATGATCGTCGCCACCTGCGAAAAAGGAGCGGTGGAAGACGTTGCCACCATGCGCGGCATCAAGGCCCGGCTCGACGCCACCAAGGCCGCCAATCCAAATCTTGTGGAGATGGCCGCCCGCGAAGTGTGGCGCTCGCGCCACCCGGAAAACGTGGCCGATCCAATTCCCACCCCCGCGCGCGCATGGTCCGCCGCAGCCCGCAACCGCGTCGCCCTCATGAAACGGCGCGGGCAGTTGCGCGTTGGCATTCCTCGCGTTCTCAACATGTATGCCTACACGCCGCTGTTCAGCGCCTATCTGGAAAGCTTGGGCGTGAGGGCCGAGAACGTCGTTTACTCCGATTTCACCACCGGCGACATGTACCGCGCGGGATCGAGCCGTGGTTCCATCGACCCCTGCTTCCCTTCAAAGATCGCCATCGCGCACGTCCACAACCTGGTCTTCAACAAACACGCGCGCCAGCCGCTGCAGGCGATTTTCTTCCCCATGTTCGACGTGTTGATGTCCCCGCTCGTCAACGCCCGGGGGAACAACGCCTGTCCCACGACTTCGGTGACACCGGAAACCGTGGAAGCGGCTTACACCAAGGAAACCGACCTCTTCGCCGAACGCGGCATTCGATACGTGCATCCGCTGGTCGACCTTTCGGACCGCAAGCTTTTTGCGCGGCAGATGTTCCAGGCGTGGGCGCCCATCCTCGGCCTCTCGGAGGGGGAAAACGAACGCGCCATCGCGATCGGCTACCGCGAGTTGGCGAAGTTTGAATCCAGCATCCGCCGCCGCGCTCGCGAAGTTCTCGACCAACTGGAGTCGGAACAGAGGTTAGGCATCGTCATGCTGGGACGTCCCTATCACCACGATCCCGGCATCAATCACGAAATCCCGGAACAGTTCCAGAAGCTGGGTTACCCGATCTTCTCGCAGAGCACTCTGCCGCTGGATGAAGACCTGCTGGAGCGGCTGTTCGGCGAGGAAGTGCGCGCCGGTGACATCGTCCATCCGCTCGACATTCGCGATGTTTGGAAGACCGCCAACTCGGCCAGTTCCAACCACAAGATCTGGGCCGCCAAGTTCACGGCGCGTCACCCCAACCTGGTTGCGGTGGAGATTTCCAGCTTCAAGTGCGGCCACGACGCGCCCATCTACAGCGTCATCGAGCAGATCGTGGAGCGCTCGGGCACGCCTTATTTCTCCTTCAAAGACATGGACGAGAACCGGCCGGCCAATTCCATAAAGCTCCGCGTCGAAACCATCGATTACTTCTTGAAGCGTTATCGGGAAGATCTGTTGGACCGGAAGAAAAAGCATGCGGACATCGAGCGCCAGCTAGCCGAGTATGAGCACGGGCTGCGCCGGGCCGGATTCGCTCTCGCGCCTTAGTTCTTCCGAAGTGACATTTGCCGTACACTGCAAATGCCGTTCCAGATGGTTGCGTGAACCCATGCCCCTGCCTCAATTTACCCTCGACGATTACGAAACAGCTTTTGCCGATCGCCATCTTCTGCATCATGTGGTGGCGAAGTGGGCGAAGGCCAAGCCGGAGGCTCCGGCCATTCTAAGTGCGGATGGCAACCGCGCCGTCACCTGGAGCGAGTTCGACCGCATCACCACGGCGCTGGCGAAAGAACTGTTGCACTTGCGCTTCGCTAAGGGCGATTTCCTGGTCACCATGTTGCCGCTGTCCGTGGATCACGTGTTGCTGGAATATAGCTGTTTCAAAATCGGCGTGATCGTCGCCCCGCTGGATCTGCGTCTGTCCTCCGCCGAGGTGATTCGAGCGCTGGAGATCCTCCGCCCGCGCGGGTTTGTCGGCCTGGGCCTGAAAGCGCCGGTCGATTTTCGGGAACTGTGGCGCGCCGTCCAGACGCATTGTCCATGGATTCAGAATTCCATCGCAGTGGACTCGGACGAGCCGATTCCAGGCACGCGATCGTTTGCGTCGATTGCCGAACGAGCGCTGGCGAACACAAGCCGCGAGACGGCAGCGGACTCCGACGGCCTGACCGCGACCGCCTCCGCCCCGACCGAGAACGATGGCGCGCTGGTCATCTTTACCACCGGCTCGACCGGTTCGCCCAAGCCGGCTCTGCTGTCGCACCGCAACATCACGGTGCAGAACATGTGCATGTGCGGCGCCTTTTTTGGCGGAGACAGCGGCGCCCGCACTCTGGTCAATTTGCCTCCGTCTCACGTAGGGGGCCAGACGGAGCTATTGATGAGCACCTTCTTTGGCGGAGGTACGGCCGTTGTCCTTGAGGTCTTCGACGCCACCCGTTCGTTGCGTGCCGTTACGCAGCATCGGGCCGAGGTCATGGGCCAGATCCCGGCCATGTTCAATCTCGAGTGGATGCTGAAAGACTACGACCGCTATGATCTCTCCAGCCTGAAACTTGTCGCCTATGGCGGACATGCGGTGTCGCGACCGTTCGTCGACCAGCTTGCCACCATGGCGCCCGTGATCGGCACCGGACTGGGACTCACCGAAGCCGCCGGTTTCTGCACTTATATTCAGGCGAGTGCGGACGACCGGGAGAAGCTTCTAGCCGGACTGGGACAGGACATGCCGATCTACGCCTGCTCCATTCGCCAAACCATGCGCGCCGACGGCAACGCCGGCGATGAGTTGCCGCCCAGCGAGACGGGCCATGTGTGCTTTCGCGGTCCGCAGACCTTTCTTGGGTATGTCAACGATCCCACCGCCACCGCCCAGGCGATTTCGCGCGACGGCTTCTTGTATACCGGTGATCTTGGGTTCAAGGATGCCGCGGGCTTGCATCTGACCGGCCGAGACAAGTGGGTGATTAAGTCGTTTGGCTACCAAATATTCCCTGGCGATGTGGAGAGGCATATCTGCACCCTGGCGGGCAAGGTGGCCAACTGCGTTGTGGTCGGCGTGGGTCATGCCGTAGTTTCCGAAGCGGTGGTGGCAATGGTGGAGAAGAAACCCGAAGTTGAACTGAACTGTCAGGAACTGGATCGGCACGCGCGTTCCTTGCCCTCCTATATGCGGCCGCGCCATTGGATCATTCTCGAACCCGGCCAGATGCCGCTGAACCGTGTGGTCAAGCCGGACTACCTGCGCGCCCAGGAAATGGCTCGCCAGGAAATCGCGCAGTTGCGGGCCCGCGGGGAGTGGGACAGAGCCTAGGTGTTTGTTCCAGGTAACATCACCTCCAGCAGGCTGCAAGACTGAATCAGCACTCTTCGGCGGCATTTCCCACTTTCTCCCCAGTACTTTAGTTTCTTCCGCCTGCAAGCACTTGCCGAAAACTCGCCTAAAACAAAGGATAATTCAAGGTTCTCCCCCCTTTCGGGAGGTTCCATTGAACCGCGGGCCCCATCTCGCCAAGCATGTAAAAATCCGCAACGAATCCACTGACCGCAAGCCCGCCGATACGAAAGAGACTGGTGTGCTGACCAATCGTGTCCGCCATAACGGCAAGGAAACAGAGTCGTGTGCGCTTCGTTTGGAGGCAATCATGAAGAAGGCTCTACTAGTGGCTTCTTATTTCTTCTTGGCGGCGGTGGTGGGTTCTCCGGCCGCATTAGCGCAGAACTGCAGCAGTGCTCCGAGAGGCTTTGGAGCAGCATGGTGGCGGTCGTACTCGGCTTGGTGCTCCGCGTGCGGCGGCACACCGAACTCCAGCAATATGAGTTGCAGGCCAGGCCCCAACTGGGGACGCCCAGCCGTCAATCAGCCCTACGACGACTCCGCAGCCATTGCAGCAGCCCAGGCCCAAGCCCAAGCCGCCGCCGAAGCCGAGCGTGAGCGGCAGCTCGAAATCGAGCGCCAGCGGCAGCAGGAAATCGAAGAACAAAGGAAACGCGAAGAGGAAGAGGCCAGACGCCGCCAGGAAGAATTCGAACGTAAGAAGCAGGAAGCCCTGAGCAGCATGAAGGGAATCGCCGAGGGCGAACTTGGCCTGAAAGGCGCTGGAGCAGGCGATCTCGGCCTCAAGGACTTCGGCGACACGAGCACCGGCGGCCTCAAGGATGCCCCCAACTCATCTGCCTCGCCCACAACGACGGCGAAGAAGCCGGAGTGCCAGTGGGGCGACCAAGGCTCTTCCGTCGTCGATCTCCGCTGCATGGGTTTGGACCCCGACAAGCCGATTGTCCTCGATCCTCACATCGCCCGCGGTCAGCAGCGCGCCTTCCCCGCGCAGATCGATCCTGCGACGTTCCAGAATGCCAACTACAACAAAGGGTTCGAGGCGCTCATGCGGCTCACGTTCAGCGTCAAGGACGCCATGGACGCGGTCGAGTATTTCAAGCAGGCGCAGTTGCAGCGGCCGAACGATCCTCTGGTGCACAACGGCTTGCTGCTGGCACAGGACATTCTGAAGGGGCGCCAGCAAAAGGAACAGGAGGACAAGGATCGGGCTAAGCAGTCGCTCTACCACGGCGTGGCGGCGCTGATGATGGGCGATGTCAGAACGGCCAGCGATTCCGTAAAGCGTGCCCAGAAACTCGATCCGCAAAATAGCGCCATCGCTCCCTGGTCGAACCTGATGTCGGGACTTTCCGACCACTACAAAGAGGCTCCGGCGGGAAACCGCGTCGTCTGCGAGCTAGTGGGCAATGCCCTGATCTTTGAGTCGCGAGGCGAATTCAAACATGAGATCGTCACTCTGGAAAAGGCTGCGCAGGTGGCTCCCCACGATACCTACGTCAAAGGAATGCTTTGGCGGGCCCGCCATCTTGACCCCCAGAATCCAGACTTCTCCAGTGTGGCGCCGGGCGCAGTTACAAAGTACCCGCCCGGTGCGGGCGGATTGAAACCTGACAATCCCAAGTAATTAGGAAGGAACACGACGGTGGAGGAGAACGGATCTTCCGCCGCGAAAAGCAACGAGTCATAAGAGAGGGAGTTAAAGCCGTGAAGCCAAGGACGATTCTTTCCGTACCCTTATTCATTCTGCTGTTATTCGCAAATGTCATTCCCACGCAGTCACAGACGACCAAGCCCCCTGGTCCTTCTCATCAGCAGGCGGCTGACGTGGCCGCCCGCAAACAGCTTGCAGGTTACCTGGCTGACTTTCGCACCCATCCCGAAGATGCGGAACTGCGCGACAAGATCATCGAGTTAGCCAAAACCTTGAAGCCGGCTCCGGCGATTCCTCAACTTATGCGGGCTGATTTTGCCAAGGCTGCGGCACAACTAAAGAACGCCTCTGCGGCGGACGATTTCAAAGCTGCGGCCAAGCTCTTCGACAAGGTTGCCGTGCAGGCTCCCTGGTATGCCGATGCCTACTTGAACGCCGCGTCCGCCTACGCCAAGGCCGCCGACTACGACGCCGCCAAGCGCAATCTGGCTCTCTATCTGGCAGCCGTGCGTCCTGGCACTGACACCCAGGACGCCGAGAACCTGCAGCATGATCTCGACCACCAGCAGAACCTGCAGCGGTTTCAACAGGCGCTGCAAGATTTCCGCAACAACCCAAGCGACGCCGCGAGGGAACAGATCATCAAGTTGGCGCTGACGCTCGATCCCAAGCCGGCGCTGTCCGAGGAGGTGCATGAGGCCGCGGGCCGCGCCAGTTACGCATTCAAGAACGCATCTTCGGAGACGGATATGTTGGCGGCCGCGGAAGCCTACGGGAAAGCTGCGCAGCTTGCCCCGTGGGTGCCCGATTACTATTTCAACCAGGCCGTTGCCTATCAGCAGGCAAAGCAGTTCGATAAGGCGATCACTGCATTCGGCTGGTATCTCGCGGCCGATCCAAACGCGAAAGACGCCGACCAGGTGCGCGAGCGCATTGGAGGCTTGAAGTACGCCAAGGAAAAGGCAGCACAAGAGCTGCAGGCCGCCGAAGCCAAGGCAAAAGCTGAGGAAGAAAGACGCGAGGCGCCGATAGCCTTGTGGCGCCAACTCAAGGCCCAGTACGATGGCGCCACCTATACCGGTTCCAATTGCAGTCATGCTCCACAACCCAGATGTTTTCAAGAAGTCGGACACTTTCCCTGCGGATGCACCGAGGCCGATTTCCACGGCGCAAGCTGGTACACGATAAATGACATTGCTTATCGGGTCGTGTTTCCTGATGATGGGACCATCCGGCTTACACACATCTGGATGAACGAAAGGTATGAAGACATAAGGGGCACGCCAAAGGGTCCCTCCATAGCCGATATCGAGTGGGAGCAGTCCAGTGACTATCGCGGCAAGGCTCCTTACAAGCACGTCTGGATCCAACTCTTAGATGGCCTCAATCAATTCGTATACAGTAACCCCATCTTTGGAGGGGAGCGTTCACCTGACAGCGCGTTGTACGATCCCGGCCAACGGTATTCCTACGTATTGTTCAAGAAGCAATGAGTTGATGGATGGCCTGCTGGACTTTGGCAGTGCGACGCCATTCACACAGCAAGAAGCGAAAGCGTCGATGCAGCTTATAGCACTTAGGGAGATAAGAAATGAAGGCAAGGACAATTTTTTCTGTACCCATACTTACACTGCTGTTAGTCGCCGTCGTCATTTCCACGCGGGCGCAGACAAGCAGCCCGCGACCTTTGAAGCCACAGATTGGCGCAAGAACTCCATCGCCTCAGACCAAGCTCAAGCAATATCTTGCCGATCTTCAAAACACTCCCGAGAACACGGCGTTGCGCGAGAAGATCATTAAACTTGTGCAGACGATGAAGCCTGCTCCTGCCCTTCCGCAGGAAGCGCAGGACGAGCTAGCCAAGGGAAGTGACTCGGTCAAACAAGCGACCCAGCCGGAAACAACGCGCGACGCGCTCGCGCACTTCGAGCGTGCGGCGTTGCTGGCCCCATGGTGGCCGGATGCCTATTCCAATCTCGCCAGCATCCAGGAGAAACTGGAAAAACTCGACGATGCCAGGGCGAGCCTGAGTCTCTACCTGTTGGCGTCGCCGAATGCAACCGATGCCGAAACGGTGCGGAATAAGATCGCCGCGCTCGACCCTGAAGAAAGGCTGAAGCGGTCCGTCGCCGAGGTCAACAGCGCTCCGAACGACCCGGCGGCCCGCGAGAAAGTGATTCGGCTGGCGCAGACGATGAAATCTCCGCCGGCGATTCCCGAGGAGGCGCGCGAGCACTACGTTATGGCCGCGGCCTTTGTAGAGAAGGCGAAGGACAGCAACGGCTTCGAGCGGGCGATCGAGCAATACAAAGCGGCATTGCTGGCGGCTCCCTGGTGGGCCGATGCCTACAAGAAGCTGGCCATCGCCCAGAAGGCTGCGGATCACTACGACGATGCCATCGCCAGCCTGAATCTCTATCTCCTGACCCAACCCGCTGACTCCCGCGACGCCCAGGATGAGATCTACAAACTAAAGGCGGATAAGCAAGCGTCTGCAGAAGACGAAGCAAGGAAACAAAGGGAAGAACAACAGAGACAGAGACAAGCTGCGGAGGAGGCACGGGCAAAGGCGGAGCGCGCCCGGCTTGAGAGCGTCGAGGGCAGGTGGTGTTATCTCCTGTTTGGAACATTGCAGGCTTCCGGGGGAGGCCTTATGGTAATACGCCCGGAAGCAGGCGGTGGATGGACGATCGACTATCCAAACTGGAGCGCGCTGTATGCCTATAACATCAGGCACAGCGGGCGAAGCATCGCGTTCACCAGAATGATCCGCGGTGCGGACCCTAGCCTCAACACCGCCTACCTTGACTTAAGTCTTTCTTCCGATGGAAGCGAATTAATCGGGACCATCAGAACGGGCAACGGAACTGAACCTGTGACATTCGTGAGGCAATGATCATGAGAATACCGTCGCCCGCACTATGCGTTTTCGCACTGTGTCTGGCTGGCGCCGTTTCAGAAAGCCGTGCTCAATCGCGGTCGACTGATGCGCCGCAGTCCCTCGACCAGTACGTAGCACTAAATCGTTGGTTCTCCGTATCGGGCAAAGCCTCTGCCCTTCGCCATCAGTTTCCCCACGAAGCGAGCAACCGATTCCAGCCTTCGTAGATCGTCGGGAGTAAAGTCCGGCCCCGCCGCGGCTGGGCGCGGGGCCTTGCGGGAGACCTGAATCACGCCAATTACTTCTCCGTTCCTGCCTAGAACGGGGGCAGACATGAGTTTCTGAATTACCTGCGCATCCAGCCCACTGTCGCCGAGCTTGACGAGTTCAAAAATGCTGAAATGCTTTACTTGCGTGAAGCTGTTGAAAAGGCCCGCCTCCTTCGTCCGCGCGGTGCGGGCCGCTACCGACGAACTGGAAAGAGGAATCGCCCCCGCCGTTTTCAACTCACCGGGGTATAGAAAGTTCAGCAGCGTTCCGCCAAGCTCCAGCAGCGCAACTTCCGTCTCTCTAACCCGGAAGATCTTGGCCACGCAGGCGCAAATCGACTCCGGAGTGCTGTCCAGAGAGTCCAGGCCCTTAAGCTGTTCGATTTCCCACATTTTCCCAAGCATGCCTGAGGAGAGGGTGACCGGCAAGGTAACCAACGTGCCCCTTCTTGCCTTTTCCGTTTCCATTAACTCGGGGGACGGGAGAAGGTTCGTCCAATTGAGCTAGACGCCCATCTAAACACCGCTCGCTCAGCGCGTCGATCCCTCGTGCGTTGGCTCTCCATAAAAGGAGAAATCTGCGAAGTTCTGGGGTAGATTCGAGAAAACTCCCCTCGATTCGGCATGCTTCACACCGTGGGGTTGGCGGACATTCCCACCCGTTTCACTTCGTGCCATCGCATATCGCCACGAAGATATTGCCAGATTCCCTGTAGCCGCCATAACATCGTCAACTGTCGGTACGGGAAATGTTCGAAAAAGCAATAGAAGATCAAACGAGTAACTTCGCGCCAGTCACTATATCGGCGAAAAGTCATCTCTTCAAGGAGAACGGATCCTATGGAGATCAGGGTGGCAAAGGCATAGCCAAACAATAGAAATTGCAGAAAAAAATGTTCGCTAAGCCCGCCCAATAGGAACGCACAAAACATAGTCGAATAGCCAAATATCTCGACAATTGGGGCCAACAGCTCGAAGATCCACATGTACGGCAGAACCACCCAGCCCACGCGTCCGTAACGGGGCCGGAACAACATATCCCGGGCTGGCCAGAGTGCATCGATCAAGCCTTTGTGCCAACGGGCCCGTTGTCGAGCCAGTGAAGCCAGGTCTGAGGGCGCCTCCGTCCAGCAGGTCGGATCGGGAATGAAATTGATGTGATAGGGACGGCCTTCCTCCTGCAGGTGACGGTGAAGCCGAACCACCAAGTCGAGGTCTTCCCCGACTGCATGAGTGCGAAAACCTCCGACTTGCTTCACCAAGTCGCGTTGGAAGATTCCAAAGGCTCCAGAGATGATCGGCAGCATGTTGAAGCCGGCCCACGCTTCGCGTCCCACCAGGAATGCGCGCAGGTACTCAATCACCTGCAATACCTCAATCGGTTTCCGCGGCAGGCGCACTTCTTTCAGTTCCCCGTTGGTCACAGTGCAGTTGTTCAGGATGCGCACAATCCCACCCACCGCGACCACCCGGCTGGGATCGGAGAATACGGCGGCCATGATGCGCATCAGGGATTCCTTCTCCAAAATCGAGTCGGCATCTACGACACAGATATAAGGACTGGTGGCCGCGTTGATTCCGGCGTTGATAGCGTCGGCCTTACAGCCGGCCGCCTCCTTGTCCAGGACCAGCAGTTGGGGCTCGGTCAGACTGCGGTAGATTCCACGCAGCGGTGCGGTGACTATGTCTGGGATATAGAGAACCCGGGCAGTTTGAAGCTGAAACGCCTGCTCCAGCTTTTGAAGAGTACGGTCGCGGGACCCGTCGTTGACCACAATCACTTCCAGGGCGGGGTAGTCAAGGCTCAACAACGCTTTTACACTCGCCACGATGCTGCTCTCTTCATTGTGGGCCGGAACCAGCAGAGTAATCGGTGGTGTGAAGGGCGAGGCTTTGAGCAGTTCAAGTTTCAGACTGCCCAGGCGGTGACGGTGCATCGTGTTCTTGAAAATGGCTGTAATCAGCAAAAACAAGTAGATGAGGTTGGACAGCAGGTAGTAAACAAAGAACGTGTCATTCGAAATCGACAAGAAAAGCAACATCAGCGCCCACCTGCCGCAACCGCTGCGGCTTTGCTATTCGTACCCATGCGGTTTCTGGCGTCAGCAACCACGTCAAGCAAAGTCTGGGCTGACCGGCCAGGACCTAGTTCCATGGCGCTGATGATTTTCTCGATGGCTCCCGAGCGCTCCAACTCAGAGATGAATACCTGCAACGCATACTCGTCCTTGGTCGCAACCACATCCTCGAGAATCTGCCCCAGTTGTGGCTCCATGCGTGCCAGCGCCCATGCGGCTCGTTGACGAACATAGCGGTTGGAATCGCAGAGCGCTCGCAGCAGGGTTCGGATCTTTCCGATGTTCTCGACCTGTCCCAGGGCTACGACGGCCCGCAAACGTACAAACCACTCCGGATCATCAGCCAAAGAATCGAGCGCCGGCAGGGTGAACGACGCGTTGGTGCGACCTAAAGCTCGGGCCGCGGAACCTCGCACTTCCGGAAGTGGATCCGCCGCCAGCACAAGCAATTCCTCGCCCAGGTCAGGCGACGCCAGCTCTCCCAACACGCGGGCCAGCAACTGCCGTACCGGACCATCGGCGCGCTCCACGTAGTTGACCAGTATTTCGGGGTGGCTGCGGCAGCATTTCACCAATGCGCTCTTCAGAGTATGTTCGGGGACGTCGAGGTGAATCAGCATGCGGTCCATGAGTGGCATCGCGGCCTCCGCGAGGGCGATCCGTCCCAGCCCACGAACGGCAGCAATGCGGGTCTCTCTGGAGTGCGCATCCAATGCCTCTGCCAGCGCGGGAATGGCCTCGAAGGCTCGCGTGCGGCCCAACGCAATGAGCGCAGTTCGTCGTTGCCATCCCCGAGCCACCCGTGTCTCGCACACGCGCATATCGAGCAGTCCACTCTTGCGCAGACATTGCAACAGACTGGGCAGCGTCTCTGGAGTTCCCATTTCGATGCTGTCGAGCAAAATGGACTCGACAATGTCGCAGTCGAGCGGGTTGAACCGCCAGTCGCCCGGCGGGACTTTGCCCGAAACAATATCCTCCCACTGCGCCCGCAATGCCACTGTGCGCCTGTTTCTGCGGCGGAAGTAACGTCCCCGATACCAGCGTCGTGAGATGATGAATCCGACCAGCAACAGGATTCCCAGCAGCGACAGAAGGATCGCCTTTAGCACCAGCCCTGCAGGTCCGAGTGCTTCGATCGCGCTAGAAATGAATCCCATAGCTCAATCCGAAGCTCGTTCTTGTCTGGTTCAGATTCAGGTCCTGGCGGGACACGTATCCGGTAAGATCCTGCCTTTCAGCCAACTGGTAACGCAGTCCGCCGCCGTAAGTGTGCCCGGCAATCCGGCCGATCTGGTCAATCTGAGAGAAGTTTTCTGTGCCTACTGCATAGAACACGTTGCCCGTGAAATGACGCGGAAGCGGGAACCCAAGTTTGCTCCAGCCCGAAGGTTCCCAGGACACGTCAGTGCCGGCGAACCCGGTACGCGCTCCGATCACCGACAGGGTCCAGGTCCAGGTCCTGGGAAGGTAGACGATCTGGTTTGTCGTGAACGTCAGTACATGTGCGCCGCGATACCAAAACCAATGCTGCTGATAAGAAGATTCCAGCCCTTGCACCCAAGGGTTACGGAAGCGGAAAGCGTGTCCGTACTCGAAAAATGCTTCACGCGTGGGCACAACCTGCTGCTGGTTGGCCAACGCACCACCCACATTGAGCCAGTCTCTCTGGGTAAAGTGAAATGCTGTACTGGCCAAGAACTTCGCTGCATTCTCTCCGAATCGCTGGTAGATGCTGGTTCCGAGGACCGTCGACCAGTGCTGGTTCCAGCGGGAACTTAGGCTGATACTCTGCGTCTGAGCTGTGCCGGTGTAGTTGAAGAAATCGACGTCATCACCAACTCGAAGTTCGTGGACGGTGCTTTGTCCAAGGTCTGCCATTGCCGTCTTGGCCTCGCGGTTCTCCGGATCGAACTTGAGGGCTTCCTGATATTCCGAGCGTGCTTCGGGCACGCGGCCCAACAGGCTCAATACTCGGGCGCGTCGCACCAGAACCTCGGGGTCCGCAGGAGAGTCGCTTCGTGCCTGATCCAGAGCCTGCAACGAATCCTGCCACTTCTGTTGCCAGAGCAGAACGTCAGACAACCAGGTCAGAACGTCCACGTCGTTCGGAACGCTCCGCAGAACAAGCCGGTATTCAGCTTCGCCTTCCGGCCAACGCCCTTTCCAAGCCAGCAATCGGCCTCGCCAACCGTGGGCCTCCAGATCATCGGGCGCTTCTGCCAAGCGCTGTCCGACAATCGTAAGGGCGGCGTCCAAATGCTGACCATGGACTTCGATGAGCACGCGCTGCTGCCAGTCCTCGATCGTTTGCCCGGAGGCAGGAACTGCCGCCACGAAAAACAGAATCGCGATGCACACTGCGGGGAACCACTGCCTAGACAGGGAACTAGGTTTCTTCTCGATTGCACTCAATGCCGAACTCTGACGACTTCCATCGATAAACTGATATCTGTTGAGCACCGCCTGGCAGAACTTGGGCTGGGCACACGAGTATCTTCGATCAGGAGAGTCGTCATCCAACAGTCACCTCTTGGTTTGACTTAACGCCCAGACTGTCTGTCTTCCGGCGGGTAGTTCGCTTCAACCAACGTCGAGTCGAACCTGCTTTTTCATAAAGCGCCTCTAATCAGCGTGGCATGTCGCAGTCCAAACTCGATTAGGAGATCTAACCATAGGGCTGCGCGGCACTTACCGGAAGCTACTCTCATTCGTGCAGAACCAAGGTTTTGTACGATTTCTGGACTACTGTCTACTGCGAGAACACTTCTAACCGCGTTCTGTTTATCGGGTTGGGAACCACGGACGCCCGGGGACTCTTAACTCAGGGTCAGGAGAAGAAGCAGCACCTTAGGGGTGATAGGTCACTCGCAGGGAAATGGGTTGGCCCGGCTGCAATTCAGGCAGCACGATACGCCGCTGGTCCGCGGATACGGCTGCGCCTTCGGTGACCGCCGCCACCAGACGCTGAAATTCAAAGGTGAGACCCGTTACGGGTTCTTGCGAGGTGATTTGCAGGACTGCGGTCGAACTCGAAGCGGAGACCACACGCCATTGCAAACGGTCTCGGGCCCGCCAGAACTTCGCAAAACTCAGCATGTCCGTCTTGCCGATATCGTTAGGGAGTTGGCGAAGCATCTCGCCTTCCGCGGCCGCTTTCGTCGTGGACTCATTGCTGTGGACGAGAACCACACTGATTGCACCGTTCTCGGCATTGGCACGGATCACCTCCAAAGCCTGCGGCACGCGCTTCGCGTAGCCCGGAGCCTCTTCATCTTCAATCGTGACCGGGAACTCGTAAATTCCGCTGTCCTCCTCGAACCCGAGGCCGAGAGGCAGCGCATAGGGGAAGTTGCTGAGCACGTCATCGGCGGTAAAGGAGGAGTCGAATTGATAGCCAGAACGCACCAGAGCCTCCGCTAGCGAAGCTGGAACTCGCAGATGTCCGGCTCGAAAGAATATCGTTTCCTGACCTGGGACTTCTCCATCCAAGAGTTCCTTGCTGACACGAACCTCCCCAAACACTGTAGCCCCCGAGGCTGTGTCAAATCCCAGCCCGCGTGGCTGATAACTGGGATAGTCTTCATGACCTGTTCCTAGGTCGAATTTGTTGAAGCCGCGCGAGTGAATAATCGAATGGCTGCCGATACTAGATCCCTGCTGTTTCAGTTCGCGCAGGACCGTCAGGTCGGGTTCGAAAAAAAACGCCTTGCTGTTGGCGTCATCGACATACTTGGTCTGGATAAAAAAAGTACTGCTGGCCTGGTTCGCCTTCTCCATACGCACAAAATCCAAGCCGGGCTTGAATGAATTCTCCCAATCTACGTCGTGAGAGAGCAAAACCACCGACCGTTGGCCATCCGGGATTGTCGCCAGACGAACCCAGTCCTTCGCATAGCCTTCATACCAGGCCCTGACTACGAGCAGCCACACATCCGCGCCCGGCTCGAACTCATTCACATAATGACGCTGGGCCTCGAAGTCACGGTTGTCCTGACATCTCAACACTGCGTCAACCAGACTCAGTCCGAGAAGGTAAACTTTCCCCTTGCCCACCGAGTTGCTCAACAGCGCCGCACTTCCATCCTCAAATCGTGCCAGCACTTCAGTCCCAGCCTCAGCCGTGTAACCATTACTCCAGATAACCTCAGGAACGTCCTGCCTTCCCAGGCTGATCTCACGCTCCTCTGGACGGTTCAGATACTTGGTGACGGGATCCGGTGCAGCTGTGAATGCCAGGCGGTGGCGCTGGCGCGAAGATGTGAAGTCGCGGAAACCAAAAAGAGGCTTGAGCCCGCCCCAGTACACGTTCTGCGCCAGGATGTTTCCGCCTTGCTTCACGAACGCGATTAACTCCTGGGCCTGCGCTTCGGTGAATGTCCGCGGACCCACCTCCGGATAGAGAATTACCATGCGGTGTTGAAGGGCTTGTTTCAGGTCGCGCGTAACAAAAAACGGAATCCCCATTCCCCGGAGGACATGCACAATCGCGATCGGAGTCTTCGGACCTTCTTCTGTCGGAGTCCAAAGCACCGCCACCTGCAGCGGGAAAGACTCCGGGAACTCCTGTCCTGGATCCACATCCGTGTGTGCAAGTGGTAGCAGAGCTAGCTGCACTGTACGCAAGCGCGGTGTGGAGTGGTGCATCTTCCAGGCGACTACAGCGCCGAGCAAGCCAAGCGCTACTAACACGTAGATGATGTATGGCTTCATACCCAAATCCTTGAGACTTCATTGTATCCCTCGCTCGTGATGGTAGTTGCTCGCGGATCGGGCTGGTTACTGGCCTCCGATGGAGCCGCGCAGCACCGTGATGGATGCCATCGGAAGCTTGTAAAACGTTTCTGCGCCGCCGCTTACTTTCGACTTGGAGGGCGGGCCGTCGGGATCCGCGTAGCCGCGTTCTCCTTCGGGGTGCCACAGGTATTCGGCGGATCCGAAAGTAATGCGATCAACCTGGCCTGAAAAGTGGCGGTCGCGCTTGGTGTCCGGATCGTTGAAGACCACCTTCACCGCATGATCGTTGTACTGGTCCCGGTTCACCAGCATGACGGACCACTGTCCGTCCGGACGCTCGACGGCATATGCCGTAACCAGCAGCGTTCCTGCAGCATCGATCACGTCGCTCGAAACTTTAAAAAGTTTGTGCGGAGCATCGACGGGTTGGACCCACTCCTGGGTAATCACCTGTGTAGCCAAGTACTGCGGAGGATATCCTTTCACTTTGTAATCTTTATCGAGCATGAGAAAACCACCAAAGTGTTCGGGAGAAGGCATGTAGTGGAAAAAGTAAGTGGCCCCGGCCCCGGCTGTCATCATCGATCCAACATAGTCGGCGAGCCATAGCGCGCTCTTCACGGTCGAAGGCCCGGATCCACCTCCGATGTTGCCCTCGGTCATGAAGAAGGGAATATTTGGTGGCAGGCCATTGTCCTTCCAGACTTGAACGATGTGGCTGACATATTCCGGCTCCGGGTACAGATCGGCCCAGGAGTAAGTGGGCTTGTCCTGGTAGGGATAATGCTCAAAGGAGAAGAAGCTGAAGTCATTCATCCTGCCGTGCGCCTTCAGGTAGTCAACGAACCGTCCCAGCCATGAGACTTTCCCGGCCGCGTCCGGCCACACTTCAACATCATCCAGCGTTCCTTCGAAGGGCGGTCCGCCCAGCTTTGCCTCGGGAACGAGCCGGTGAATCGCAGTGGCGAATTGCAGGTACAGCGCGCCGTAGTCTTCGGGCAGCATGTGTTGTCCATCGGCCTCTTCTCCCATCTCGACCCAGGAGATCGGATAATGGCGTTTGTAGAGATAGGCGATCTCGTTGGCCGCATCCTCTGGCGTCGAATACAACATCGCAATCGGAACCATGGTGGGCAGCCCACGGGTAACCCCGCTGGTGAAGAAGAAATCGAATCCCACCTGGTCTCCTCTTGATTCGTCGATATCGGAAGCTGCATGCCATGGGTCAACCGATGAAGGCCAAGTCACGGTCTGATTGCGGCTGGGAAAATGAGTGACGTAATCATTGAACTGGCCATCTGCCGAGAGGGCTCCGATGTAGAGTTCATTGATGGCATATCCCACGCAGTTTCGCTTGTCGGCAGAACCATGGGTATCGCAAGTGTTGGAAGACTCCGTCATCCAGATGCGGAGGTATCTCACGGGGATCATCCAGGAAACCAGCTTCAGCGTGACCGTGCCACCCCTGCCTTCGGTGATGGCGCCCAACGGAAAGGTCTGCCAGGTGCCCTTGGTGGTCCCGTCATAGAAAGGTTCCAGTTCGCCGGTCCAGAACTGGACTGCGTAGTGCTTCGCGTAGGGCTCAGCCCATGCAATCCGCATGGCATTGACTGGGATTTTGCTGCCCAAGTCGATCATCACCCACTGCGGGTGCAGCGAGTCGTCCTCGCCGGTAAAAGCTTTCGTGAGGTACGGATTGCTTTTCCAGTATGATTTCGGGTCGCCGTCAGTGAGCCGAGACCAGCCGTTGCCGTCACCCCGGCTGAAACCGCGGTGCGGAAGCGGAGCAGCCCAGGAATGGCGGATCATCTCCGCGGCCGGCTCCGCGCTGCCCACAAAGTAGCCCTGCTGCTGCTCCGCGTCGCTCCACGTGCCGTGAGGATTCCAGTGCCAGGCTTCGACCATGAGTTCAGTGTTCTGACGATAAGTTACGGTTTGCCATCCCGCGCCGAGAATCTCCTTGAGTACCGGGTCGGTCAGCAAATGGTCCGGCGTTCCAGTCTTCAGCCGGTCAATTGCCGCGCCCAGAGAACGGAAGGGACTGAACGTGTTGGCGACGTGCGAGGGCGAAGCATCGACCACGACCGTCTGAGCGATGGCCGCGTTCGCTGTCCCAAAAAAGAGTCCGATCCCAAGACAGATTCCCGCAACTCGGGTTCTGGTGCCCGACGCCATAGCCGCCTCCTTGCAGAATTCGCCTCGCGCAATGCGTTCCGGCTTAGAAAATTCCAGCATACTCTGTCTTCCTAGTCTTTGATCGCGATGGTGGTGGCTTCGATATTCCAGCCATCTACTACCAGTTCCAAGGGTTCATTGGAGGCGTCTTTCCAGAGGTAGCGTGCCGTGAGCGTCCGGGATTCGCCGGGCATGAGGGTCAGATAGTTGTCCTCCCATAACACCGGCAGAATTTCTTCCGTTGACCCGGAAGCGCGGATTCCGACATGCACCTGAAAGGCAAGGCTCGTGGATGGATTGTGCAAGCTTACGCGAACCTCTCGCTGGACTGCGGTTTTCTCCCTCGTGGCCGACGCCTGCAGTTTGATGTTTGGCAATTTGTTCAGCGCGGTCAGATCTTCGAAAGTCTTGACTGGAGTGAACGCGGAATCGGGCGTGTTGTCCCAGTCGATCACAGCCAGCTTGGCGGGCAACCAGTAGAAGTTTGAGCTGACTTCCTTTCCCGTGGAGTCGGCGAGTTCCAGCTTCAGAAAGTAAACGGCGCTCGGCGATTGAAAAGAGAAATCGGGCAGAGTCAGCACGGTCGCTGAACTGTCGGGTCCGGCGTCTGCCTTCACTGCGCGCGAGAAGAGCTTGTCAAGGTTGAAGTCAAACGCCTGCGCGCTTACCGTCAACCCGGCAGCGGATTGTTGGCTGGTGTTGATCACGACCACACCGCGGTCGTCATAGGAATACTGGACGTGCAGCGGCTCGCAGGCTTTCCTGGTGCCGAAATAGCCACCGGCTGGATACATGTAGTAGTCGTAGAGATGCCAGTAAGTCGATGGCCATGCGTTGTTCAGCATCCACTGGATCACGCCGGTGGACGCGTACTTGTTGCGGCCATAGGCTTCGAACATGGCGCGCTCCCCGTCATAGGCAATGGCTTGCGCCTTGCGAAGATAGTCTTCGAGGCTCGACGGCGGACCATAGGTCGCATTCATCGCTTCGTTGAAACGGCTCAGGTCTTTGAAGCGCTCACCGGCGCCGTGAAAATTCCAGAACTCGTCGACCGGCCAAAGGTGTTCTTTGGGCAGCATTTTCTTCAGGCTGTCCAGCGGAGGAATCGCCGGCCCGGGGCCGGTCTCGGTGTTGTAGCCCCAGCCGCCGCCCCACTTCGATTTATCTTCCAGCCAATAAGATGGAGGCTCGTAGTCGTAGGGACCGGTCATCTTCACACCGGACTTCCCGGTCAAGGTGGTGGATTGGTCCGAAGCCGAAGACACAACCGGATTCGGCCAGCCCACTTGCTTTTCGACGTCGAGATAGGCGTGCTCCACGTCCGGCGGAGGCGGTCCGTCGCTGCCGTTCAGCCAAGTCAACAGGCTGGGGTGCGAGCGCATTTTGAGCATCTCGGTGCGCAGCGAGTCCGTTGCAATTTCCAGCGTGCCGGGAAGCCATTTGTCCCACTGCTCCCAGACGTCGCAACAACACCAGCCCGCCATGATCAGAATGCCGTACTCATCGGCGAGATCATAAAACTCATCGGTTTCGAGCTGGCCCTCCTGCCGGATGGTGTTCAGGTGCATCTCGTGGACATACTGAAAATGAGCATCGTATTGCTCGTGCGTCATGGGACGCAGCAGCATGTCGTGATCCCAGGCGCCGCCGCGGATCAGAATCGGCTTGCCATTGACTCGAAACAGCCGATAGTTCTGCGGCGTCAGCTCCGAAGTTATCTCGCGGATGCCGAAGCGCACGCCGCTTTCATCCGAGAGCTGGCCGTCGACGAGAAAACGCACGGTGAGCCGGTGCAGGTTGGGAGTGCCCATCTCCGCGGGCCACCAGATCTTCGGATCCTTGATTCGCAGTGCCGGGTATTGCTCGGGAGTAAACGTGGCGGAGAGCTGCTGGTTTGGCTGCAACTGAATTTTCTGTTGAAGGTGCACGCCGTCAAACTCGGCTTGCAGAACGCCGTTGACAGGTTGCGCCGTGGCATTCTGCAATTCGGCCCTTACAGTCAGGTCAGCCTGCTTCAGAGAGTTGTCGGCGAAATGAGTGCTCGCTGCCGGGTAGCGCACGCTGACTGGTCCACTGGCGCTCAGAGAAACATCGCCCCAGAGACCCATGTTCTTATCGGGAGGAGTGGGGTTCCAGTCGACCCAGTTGACAGCCAAGTCGTCGGGGGTGGGAGCGAAAACCTCGGCTGCGAGTACATTGGCTCGGCCGGGTTCGACCAGGGCGGTGACATTGAATTCGTAGATTCTGTAGGCGCCCGCGATTTGCTTCGCGTCGGCCAGTTTGTGTCCGTTCAGCCAGAGGTTGGCACGGTTGTTGATGCCCTGAAGATGGAGCCAGACACTCTTTCCCTTGTAGTCCGGCGGTAGTTGGAATTCGGTGCGGTACCACCAGGGAACCGCATAAGGGCTGTCCTTCGACATGGGGAGAAGGTTGAAGGAATTCAATCCGATGGGATAGGTCATGCCGGGCAACTGGCGCAGGTTCATGCCGAAATTCGGGTCGGGAAATTCCCCGCTCGCCACCTGCACTGCCAGGACGGTCGAGGGAACGGTTGCCTCATACCAGCCTCCCGTGTGGAAACCTGGCGCGGAGATGGCTGGGCCCGCAGCGCTAACCTTGGCCGAGGATTGAACTCGCCATCCTCGCTGCAGTTTCAGCGCGGGTGGATTGACAGCGCCCGACAGCGCCGACGACGAGAGGACCGCAAGAAAGACGATTAGATGGAAAAGTGCTGCGTGTGGCCTGGTTGCGCCGCATATGGTTCTTGACATGGAACCTCCTTGCAAATTCGCGTCTATGACAAAATTGCAAAATTGAACTTAAACCTTGAGAAATATATTCTTGCGCCAGAGCAGCCAGAGCAGGATCCAGCAAAACAGAACCGAGGCCACGGCGAATATCAGCGCAGCGTTGGCGGGGTTCGCGACCAGCGCTGCCAGACGCGCCTGGGCGGCGTCGTGCCACAAAATGGCCGTCCCATTTGCTCCTTTTACGGTCCAGGTATAGCCGGGGCCATACACGAACGAATCGGCGACGAATCCGGCAATGGCGTTCATTCCGAAGACCAGAATCGGCATCGTCCAGGCGCCGCGCCACTGCTTGATTTCCAGTATCCAATACAGCAATCCGAGGAACACCAGACTGAAGCCTCCTGCGAAGAGCGTGAACGAACTGGTCCACAGATTCTTGTTGATGGGGAACCACACGTTCCAAACCTGACCGGCAACCAACCCGAGAATGCCAAAAATCAACATACGCAGGGCGATGGTGCCGCGGTCCCGTCCCGAGCGCAGCCAACCGCCAGTCAGCACTCCGATCAAGGTGGTTGCAATGGCTGGAATGGTGTGGATGATCCCTTCTGGATCGCGGTTTCCGTTGTAGAGATGTCCCATGAACAGTTTGCGATCAAGCCACGCGGTTATGTTTCCATTCTGGTCCATGAACGGTATATCGCGCCCCGGCAGGCCGAAACCCGGCACCGGCAGAAAGCGCAGTATCGCCCAATATCCCAGTAAACATGCGGCGATGGCAATGATTTGCCCGCGGCGGTTCGACCACAAGACGAGGATGGCGGCGGCAAAGTAACAAAGTGCTATCCGCTGCGTCACTCCCTCGAACCGGAAGCCGCGCCAATCGACCCCAATAAATGGGAAGCCATTGACGAACAGCCCAATCGCGATCAGCAGCAAGCTTCTCTTAAAGGCGTGCCACAGAATCTGCCCGCGCGATTCGCCGCGCCGCAGCCGCGCCGCGTATGAGAACACCATGGAAACGCCAACCAGAAACAAAAACGATGGAAAGATGAAGTCGGCCGGCGTCCAGCCATTCCATTCCGCGTGCTTGATGGCCCAGTAGGAACTGTCGTCACCGTTGTCAACCAGGATCATGCCGGCAACTAGAAGTCCGCGAAAGACGTCGAGGCACATCAGCCGTCCAAGGTACGGATTCGCCTGATCGCCTTCTGGGGACGGCGCAGGTGGCGTGAGCGGTTGCGTGGTTGACATAGGACTCCTCTGGTCGACTTTTCCTCCGCCCCTGCGGTCTGGTCTTAGTCCGCGCTTGCCGCAGAAGCGCCAGTGCGCGCAAATCCGCGATGATTTGCCGTCTGCGATGCTTCAGTCTGACGTCAAACCGGAGCATTCGTGAAGTGCCTAACGGTTGCGCGACGGATTCAATCCGATTCGAGCGGTCATAAAGTGCAACGAGCCGCACTTCGCAGGTGCTAGAATTTCGAGCAGACGCCCCCAATGGTCACGGATTCGCCGGATTCCAACGCCGCCCCGCCGGGCGCTCGACCAGTCCTCGGTCTCGAAGAAGAGGCCATTCGCTCCCAATTAGCACAGATTCTGGCGAGCCCTGAATTTCGCTCGAGCCAGCGCTGCCAGGAGTTTCTCCAGTTCGTGGTGGAACAATCGCTTGCGGGTCACGCCGGCGTGCTGAAGGAACGGACGATTGGCGTGGAAGCGTTTGGCCGAGCCGCCGACTACGAAACCAATCTTGACGGAGTTGTGCGGATCAAGGCCAGTGAGGTTCGCAAGCGGCTGAGCCTCTACTACGCCGGCAGCGGCAAGGCGGCGAAAGTGGCCATCGAACTGCCAGTGGGCGGCTATGTTCCGAGCTTTGCGGCGCGAGAATCTTCATCTTCATCCAACGGCAGCGCGGAAGGAAGCTCAGAAAGCACCGCCGCGATCTCCGGAAATCAAGTCATGCGCGACGGCGCATCCGGACATCGCGTGCGGAATGTATGGATCGGAACTGCGCTGATTGCCGCCGCAATGATTGCGGCTATTTCCCTGTCGGCTTATTGGTGGCACTCGCAGCACACCCCATCGCTGCTGAACGAATTCTGGGAGCCGGTGCTTCGCGGTGCAGGCCCGGTGCTGATCGCCGCGGCCTACGTGCCCGTGTACGCGCATGATCCGCGGATGCCCGGCGACCAGGGCGAGTTGACGCTCATGCCCGACCAATATGTTGGCGGCGGAGATTTGGTGGCGGCCGCGCGCGTTGCCGGAATGCTCGGCCGCATGGGGCACGCATCCGAAGTGAGGGTGGGAAACGCGATTTCGTTTCAGGATCTGCGCAACACGCCGACCGTGTTGATCGGATATTCCAGCACGCAATGGAAGGACGTTACGCAGGATTTCCGATTTTATGTGGATGACAGCGATCGGGGCATGATTCGCGACAACGGCAAGCCGACGGAATGGTATCCGCACAACGTGACCCGTGATTTTCACACCGATGAGGACTACGCAGTGATTACGCGGGCGTTTCTTCCGCAGACGCACGCGATGCTGATCCTGATCAGCGGCTGCACGCAATATGGAACTGAGGGAGCAGCCGACCTCATCGCCAATCCCGAACTTCTCGCCGCCGCGCTGCGCGAAGCTCCGGTGGGATGGCAGCACAAGAATCTGCAACTGGTGTTGCGCATGCAGGTGATTGCGAACGCTCCCGCCGCGCCGAAAGTGGTCGCCGCCTATTTCTGGTAGCCTTTTGCGCAAACGCTGGCCCGTCGGATGGTCCCTTGACTACGGTTGAGCGTCGGTTGACCGATAACCTCCCTTCGCACACCATTACTTTCCCGACCGTTGTGGTGATCCGGCCTTCGACACGACTTCGAATCAGTTCTTGCTACGGGACGAACTCTTGCCTGTTGTTGCGGCCGGGGTTCCGACCGATGGTTTGCGTTTCCCCAACACAATCCGGGCCACTCGACTGCGCTCCAGTTTCATGGGCTTGCCCTTCACACTGATGTTGACGCCAGTGTTGGTCACCGAGGTGAGGGTGCCCAGCAGCACCGTCCCGTCGCGCAAAACCACGGTATCGAACGTCAGCGGGTTCAACTCCAGTGTGACGCTTCCGGGCATGGCGTTCTCCGCAATTTCCAAGGGCGTGCTCTCGGTGGCATAACCCTCTTCGCTGAACTCCAGCACATGCTTGCCCGGAGCGATCGAGAGCACCTGCGGGGTTACGCCGGACTCTTGAGAATCGAGCTTGAGGCTGGCCCCGGAAGGCACGCTGGTGACGCTCATCTTGACTTTCATTGGCTCGTCGGACGGCAGATGCTGCGGCTGCAATTCCATGCTGGCAAAGGATCCCAAAGCATGCACGCTGACCGGGATCTTGGCCCGTTGCCCGGCCGCCAAATTAGTGACTTCGAGATATCCTTCGCCCACCCGCTTGCCATTTTTGTCCAGCACGTAGAGATAGAAAGAGGCGGAAGGAATCGCTTTCGTGCTGAGGTTTTCCGCCAGGGCCTCGCCTAAATAATCGCTCTGGCCGGAGACGGAACTGATCTGGCGCAACTTGCCCAAGGTGAAGCGCAACATCGTGTCGTTGCCCTTGGCCGGCCAAGTCAGAACGGTATCGGAGGCGAGCGCGCTGGCGACTGCCCACAGCAAGAGCACCGGAACGACCCAGATTGGCTTACGCATCGTACCTCTATCTTGCCGGGTTCGAACTGGCCGTACAACCGGAATATCGCCCGTGCGCCCTTACTGAAGTGAATGACCTGACTGGAAGCGATCTGGCGAACGCGACCTGAACGCGAACGCTGTTGTTTGACGGATCCACCTCCGTAGGTTAACCTGCTCCGTTCGACAAAGCTCGGCAGTATTGCGGACAACATCATGCGGTTTTTCGGTGCACTGGCTGTGGCTATGCTCAGTCTCGCCGGTTGTTTCCCCCTCGCAGCAGTCCTGCAGCAATTGGTCGGCCCCCTGCAACCCGGGGGGATGTTCCGTCTACGAACGGGTCACCCCGGTCCCGGCCCGCGACGCCCTCGGAAACCTCTATTCCCATGTTGAACAAGGATTATTCTTCTACCCCTCCGATCGGCGACGGGCGGCCTGCGATTGCTGAGATCTATCGTAACTGCGACGATCTGCTTGCTGCCGGCTGGAAAAGAGTGGAAGTCACTGCGCAAACCACAGCCGAAGATGAACGTCTGCCGATTTATGCTTACTTCAACTCCGACCGCGTTGACTACGTTCTGATCGGTGGAATCCACGGCCGCGAACCGGCTGGAGCGATTGCGAACTCCCGCTACGCTGAGAAGCTGCGGCGACTCGGCCAGGACCGGAATATTCTGCTGCTGCCGTTACTGAATCCATGGGGCTATTTTCAGCACATCCGCTACGGGCCTAATGGCCAAAGCGTTTCCGACAGCGACCACTTGCTGGGCCGTCTTCCCGCTGCGGCCTCCCCGGAAGCTGCTGCGATCACCTCATTTGTCCTGAACGCAATTACCATCAACTCCGGCGCCGCCGTGCTCGACCTTCACGAAGATCCGGTCTATGAAGCTCCCGATTATCACCTGGAAGGTTGGGGTTCCTATCTCTATATCTCCGGCGAAAACTGCCTGAGCCACCCCATCGCGAAGCGTGTCGTCAATTGTTTGAAAAACAGTTCACTACCACTCATCACGGACGGCACTACCCGGTTTGGAGAACAGCTCGCCGACGGAATCATCGTCAACACCGAAGACGGCTCCATTGACGAACTGCTGTACAAACTGCGCACCTGCTGTCCGGTGATCACAGCGGAGAATATTTTGCATTCGGAGAATGAGCCGCCCTTGCCGTCGCGTGTCGCGGCGTATCTAAAAGTCTTAGACGCCTTCTTTGGCGTATCAGAATAACTTCCGGAGTCCATTCATGTGTACGACGATCGTCGTGGGCAAGAACCGCAGCGCCACTGGTTCTGTACTCGTGGCTCACAGTGAAGAACTGGGGCGGAATTCCGCGCACAAGGTTGAAGTCAGCCCGCGGCGCAGGGCCGCTGCCGGAGAGCAGTACCCGCTGTATTCCGGGGGCGCATTGCAGCAGCCGGCAGAACTGCCACGCTATATCGCCACAAAAATCTTCGCCAAGAATCATTATCCGGGCGAGCACACGGCAGGAGTCAATGAACACGGTGTGACGGTCGCCAACAACATGGCCCTGATGCGTGGAATCCCGGAAGCCCGAGCGTACGACGTCGTTCCTGGCGGCGTCATCTGGACGGAGTTTGTGCAACTGGTCCTGGAGCGCGCAACCTCAGCCCGCGAAGGCGCCGCCCTGATTGGCGAGCTGTGCAGCGCATACGGCCTGAGCTGCGATTCCGGCACGATGCTGGCCGTCGCTGATCACGACGACGCGTGGTGGGTCGAACTGGCGCGCGGTGGCCAGTGGGTTGCCAAAAGAGTCGGCCCCGATGAGATTGTGATGCGCGCCAACTGTTACCGCATCGGCGCAGTTGATTTCGACGATCCTGACCGCTTCATATACTCAGCAACCCTGGTGGAGTATGCCCGCAAGCAAGGCTGGTATACGGGCGGAGCTTTCGATTTTGCCGCAATCTACGGTGATCCCGCGAACCAGAGCGACGCCTACAATTGTGACCGTCATGCCGTGCTCGAAAGCCGCTACTCATGTCTCGGCAAAGTGAGTGCCCTCGACTTGATGCGGTTTATGCGCGACATCTTTGAAGGCGCGCCGCAATTCAAGGCCGGGGAAAGCGGCTCCCCCTTTCGTACGGGAGTGCGGACCATCGCCCGCATGAACACCGAGGCCAGCGTAATCGTAGAACTGCGCCGCACCCTCCCGCCACATATCGGCAACCGGATGTGGTGCGGCATGTCGACTTCCCTGACCGGCGTTTACCTCCCATTTCACCTGGGAATCGGCGCGGTGGAGCCGCATTTTGCATATGCCTCCGCTTCCTATGATCCGGCTTCGGCCTACTGGCTATTCACCGAACTGGCGAAGCTCGCCGATTACGGCTACAGCAAGTGCATCGAGACGATTACTGCCACTTGGCAGAAGTTTGAAGCCGAAACATTTTCGACAATGCCCGCAGTCGAAGCGCGCGCCGTGGCTCTCGAGTACTCCGCCGCATGTGCACTGCTAACCGAATACGACCAGCAGCGCGCGGCTGCTGCCATCCTCCAGGTGCGGCAGCTTTTGCCCGAAGTGAAAACGAAGGTGTTCTACGAAGCTTGAAAGACCGAACCTTGTTCGGCCGAGTCGCTATTCATCTTAGGAACCGAACGGCGAGGGACCCATGCAGACTTTCCGTCAGCGTTTTTTTGATTTTATGAGCAACATTAACCCATTGGTTATCGTGTTCCTGATGTGTGTCGCATTCTCCCTTCTGACCTACATTATTCCGGGTGGCGAGTTCGAACGTCATACCGTCATGGTCATGGGACGCGCGCGCGAAATCGTTGTGCCCGGATCTTTCCACCGCACCCAATCGTATCCGCAGGGCTTCCTGCAGTTGTGGACCGTGTTCATGCGCGGGGCCGTAGAAGGCGCGGAACGTTCCTTTGTCATTATGCTGTCCGCGGGCGCACTCACTGCCATCATCGCAACCGGAGCCATCAATGCCGGGATCCGCGCGCTGATCGGCAAAGCGGGACGGCTCGGAGTCCTTTTCATCCCCGTCATCGTGTTTGCCATCGGACTCTGTGGCGCAACCTTCGGAATGTACGAAGAAGCGATCCCGTTCATTCTCATCCTTGCGCCGCTGATGTTAGCCATGGGATTCGATTCCATGGTGGGTGTCTTTATCCTCTATTGGGGCGTTGCCATCGGCTTCGCCTGCGGCATCACGAATCCCTACAACGTAGCCATCGGACAAGCCATTGCCAACGTGCCGCTGTATAGCGGCGCGTGGTTCCGGGTCATCAGTTTCGTAGTGTTCATGTCCATCACCAGCATCGCGATCATGCGCTATGCCTATCGCGTCCGCAAAGACCCCACGCGGTCGCTGTCTCACGAAGAAGACGTTGAAAACCGCGCCCGGCTGCACACCGATGCCATCGCGGCTGAAGATGATGCGATGAACACTCGCCGCGTCCTGGTACTGATCCTGCTGGCAGTCGCCTTCGGCATTCTCATGTACGGCCTGATGGTCCACGGCTGGGGGTTCCGGGAAATCGGCTCGCTGTTTCTCTGGATGGGGATCATCATTCCGCTGGTTGGCGGAATGCCGGTGAAAACGATGATCGAAAAAAACATCGACGGGATGAAGAGTGTCGTCATCGCTGTGGTCATGATGAGTGCGGCGCAAATTCTCTATTTCATTCTTAGCGACGCTCGGATACTGGACACGATGTTGAATTACCTCGCTGGCTATCTGGGAAAGGTACCAGAAGTCGTAATTGCCTATGTTATGTTCGGAATCAGCGCGTTGACAGCCGCGTTGCTCGGCAGCGCATCCGGAACGGCGGCCACGCTGATGCCGATTCTTGCACCGCTCGCGGATGTGCTGCATTTTTCTAAGCAGATCGTTGTACTGGCCTTTCAATTTGCCACCGGTGCCTTCAACTTTTGGATGCCCTGGGACGGCATCGCGTTCACAGTCTGCTCCATGGCGGGCGTTAAGTTTTTCAAATATATTCGCTACACTGCCAAGTTCGCCGTGCTCGTATATTTTCCGACCGCGTTGCTGATGCTGCTCATTGCCGTAGTCATCAAATATAAGTAGCTCGTAATCCGATGGAACTGGTCAGCCCGCCGCACCTGTGCTCGCTTATGAGTTAGCCCGCGACTCTCCAACCAGCAGAGATAAGAGACCTGACGAATTCGCTCGCAGAGATTCGCTTTGAGGTCAGACCTGGCGGAAGAAGCCGGCGCGCAGCAAGCCGGGCAAGTCCCTGCGGTCGACGGACTGAGTCGGCCGCGAATTGGAGAAGTCGTAGTGCCGCCCGCTCACCGCGCCACGGAGTCGGATAGGCGAGTTCCTGAGGTAGTGGAGGGTGACGGGGGTGCTCAACGCCTGTGCCGGCGCAGGAACGTGCCGGGGAGTAACGAGAACCCGTGCCGCACTAAGGTTGCCCGTTCCGCTCGTCGGGTGGATGGCCGGCGGCCTCACTGGAAGTGAGGGTCTCGCCGGCGTTGAGAGGCTCCGCAGAGCCGATCGTTTCTGACCGCAGCACATGGCTGGAATCTCCTTCCGAGAATTCTGAAATCGGTTGAACCTCGACAGGCCCTTGGCCCAGGCGCTCCAGTAAACACGCCGTGCCGGAGAGCGCCAGCCACGTGAACTGCCAGTCGAGGAGACTTCGAGCTACAAAAAACGCCGCCGCAGCCGCGATCCAGAGGCTGAGGCAGTGGAAGCAATCCATCAATTTACCGGCCAGACCACGGCCCAGACGGATGCGGAGCCGCACGATCAGGTCTGCCGGACCGTCTTCGCTGGCGAGCAAATGAGTCACACGCCAGGTGGCGAGCGAGGCGAGCACGAACCTGGCCCAGAACTCGGGTGCGCCTATCACGGCAGCGATGCGAAGCGGCGGGAATGTGCGCAACGTTTCTTTTTCAAGTTGAGCGCGATCAATGCCATTTGGATTCTTCCTCCCTCTTGAATCAGCAGAACGTCCCGTAAGCTTCCGATCGAGGCACGTTCTGTGGAGGGACCGCCCAGCTCGACCTCGAGCCGGACGATCCTTCCTTCACGCCATGCAGCCCCTATCCTGCCCGCACCATTACCCGTTCTCTGGAGCGGTTCTGCAAGGTGGACAAGGTGGGCAAGGAGCGATCAGAGCAAAAGCAATGGTACCCGAACTGTCATATTCGCTTTGCCTGCTCCAGCCATCGGTGCACCGGGAGGCGCAATACAGATTCACGGCAAACGCCGCCCGGCTACAAGGTCCGAGGAGGGTTGCAACCGTATTGTCGAAATCCACGGGAGTTCCGGGACTGCCTGCGCTTACGTTGTCTCCAATAGCGGCAACCGATCCGCTGAGCCCACGAACGACATCCAGGTCCCAATCCAGGAAGTTACCAGGCTGATAGGCCACATACTCAATCTCCACCACGTCGCTCGGATTCGAGTAATTGAGCATCCCGCAGGAATCGGCCGCGAGTGAGTCGACTAACACGCCGGGCAACTGGGCGACCGTTGGCCGGTTGTCCACGAACACGCTCATGATGAAGCTGTTGCCAGACACCAAGCCCAGGGTGGAGGCAGGCGCCGTGTCAATCGTTCCATCCGGCTCTGTGGTCGTCGGCACATAATAGGTGATGCCGGCCGTCGCGATGTCGACGACATTTCCCGAAGAATCGTAGAGGTCCAGTTTAAGCTGGTAGAGCCCGCTCGTTCCCCCGGTCACCGCGCTGGGCAGAACCGTGGTCGGAAATTGCGCGTTCGCCAAATCGTAGGGCGGATTGGGGTACGCCCAATCACCCACGGGAGGCAAAGCGGGCGGAATCGCGAAGAGATTGGTCGTCGTCCCCACGGTTTGCGGCCCAAGGGATAATGCGGTCGTAACCAATTCGGTGCCCACGAATTGGTTATAGTGGCGATAGATGTCGCCTGTGAGTGGGGTCCATGGTCCGGTGGTGCCAAACCGATACGAGATTTGGTAAAAACTTGCCAATCCCATCTCCAGCAGAGAACTGTCGAATTCCACGCGGGGCAGGAGCAAACTGCCGAATGGAGAGTCTTCCCCGGCCACAACCGCGCCGGCAGCGAGGCCCAGGTTGCTCGGCGTAGTTGTCAGCAGAGTGCTGCTCCCATAAATGTCGCTGAGCGGGACGTTGCCGATGGCGCGGAACAGCACGTAATTCTGCGCCGCGTTTACCGGTGCGCAGGGCGAGCAGCCCGGCGCGAAAAAGTTGTCGGTGTAGAGGGTGACGCTTGTCCCGCACTCGTATCCCCAGTACGTGTAGCAGGCAATCGGGGCAGGATCGTAAATATAGATGGGGAAAAACAGGAAGTTGGTGGTGGCCGTAAAGTACAGGTTCGGATTCGGGGAGAAGCAGCTCAGGAAGATAAACTCGCTGAAATTGCCGCACTGGTCCGTGGTAGTCGTAGCCACCAGGGTCTTTGTAACGAAAAGCGGTATCAACTCGCAAAGCCAAAATCGAATGGAATCCAGGTTGGCGATCAACGCTTGCCGGAGAGTGGCTGCATCGGCAGTTTGCGCGATGCCTTGCAAGTTCACGAGATCGGAAGCCGGAGCAGGGGCCAGCGTGGGAACCGGCTTAGCGTATTCGACTTGCACAGAGCGCGACCTCAAGCCCTGAGACCGAGCCGGATTCGGGTTGACGGATGAGAGTCCGGAACTCGCTGCCGTGGGAGGGTTCAAAATCACCTGCCGCAGCTTCTCGATGATCGAGACCGGCACCTTCCCCAGGATGATCTCGAGCGGTTCGACCTCCCAGATCTGGACTTGTGCGTTGCAAACGGGCAAGTCCAGCGGCAGGCCACCCGAAATGACGCTCTTGAGCAGCGTTCCTTTCACCAGGCAAATTCGGATCCAGCAGTGCCAGATTTCCGAAGGGATATCGAAAGCAACGGTAGAGATCGCCACCCCGGGGTCGACGCGCACAAACTGTTCCAGCGCGCCCCGGCGCGTGAGATCGGACAGCGCGGGCTGTTTCTCGCCCGTCAACTCCGGGCCCACAACGACGCGGACGTTGCGCGCAGAGGAAACAGACGGTACCGTCAAAGTGACGGACCCATTATTGTCGATGGCAGCCTTGGTGACGAAGTGGCCAGTGTCCGTAAAGGCGTAGGCGACAGACTGGGGCGCCTTTTCGCTGGTCTGGGATGGTTGTAGAGTTACGCTTACCGGAATCGAAACTCCGGCTGAGGTGTCCTTCGATTGCGGCATGGTGTTCCTCCAGATTGAATCTAGGATGCAAAGTATTCGCTCAACCCCAGAGCATTCACTTGCGATCTGCTACTGAGAGATGGTGAAGAACGAGGCGCTTCCGTTTCAAATTGCTTGAGTCCCTTTTTAATTTCCTGCCGGGTTAGGCCTTTCTTGGTTACACAAGCACTTCTTACTCGCTTGTTGCCTTCATTGAGCTTTCCGGAGCCGTTGAGTTCTGCGAATCGTCCTTGGGTCTGGCGCACGCCAGGGTGAAAAGTGCGAGGCGACAACAACTCGCTGACAACCCTTTCTATTGCTTACGATTTCCCCTGTGTCCATGAAAAAGCTGGGGCGTACGGCTGACCCGAAACCTAAGGAAAGGCCGATCTCACACGAGGAGAAGCCAGAATCAAGTCTGAGGCCGGCGAGATGTTCCACCGTCTGTGACTCCGCCAGCCTGCGCAAGCGCGTTTCCGCAGTTTGGGGCCAGAATATCGCTATTGACAAACGCTATCAAACGAAAGTATAAGGAATAGTTCGTAATGTTGCCCAGAAAGCTCTCAGTTCCCGCAATCCGAGTTTTTGCCTGGTCCCAACCAGGCCGCTTGCGAACATTCACCTTAGCGTCACGGAGCCTCGCCATGCCCATCCGTTTCCTTCGTCTGCAAACTCTTTCGGCGCTGTTTTTTTCGACGTTCCTTGCGTCTATGCT
>Ga0326728_10006466_pt1 | contig 31504 bp, 23 predicted proteins | sample MB3enrmetagenome_FD_207602 | JGI IMG/M metagenome (GOLD analysis project Ga0326728, IMG submission 207602) | Lab enriched peat soil microbial communities from McLean, Ithaca, NY, United States - MB31MN | ecosystem: Environmental > Terrestrial > Soil > Wetlands > Peat | place: USA: New York...
ATTCGCTACATCGTCGGAGGCTGGAGGTCTCAGGGAATACTCTCGATGTTCTCCGGCGAAGCCACAACTCCCGAGCTATCCTACGATCGAACCAATACCGGATCCGGAGCTCCGCGACCGGATGTGGTGAGCGATCCGTATAACTTTTCTTCGGCAGAGAACTGGGGATGCCCGACAAATCAGCAGAGCAAGACATGCTGGTTCAACCCGGCTGCATACGCGGTTCCACCACTGGCGCCGGGGCAAACGTTCGCCACGGAGTTTGGCAACGCAGGTGTCGGCACGCTGCGTGGCCCAGCACAATACAACCTTGACTCATCGCTCTTCAAGAGCTTTGATCTTCGCGAGGGTATGGGTCTGGAGTTGCGCGGCGAAATATTCAACATCTTGAATACGCCTGAATTCGGTTTACCAAATGTCTATGTAGACACACCGCAAGCAGGATCAATCACGAGTACTGTGCACAGCTCGAGGCAGATCCAGATTGCAATGAAGCTCACCTTCTAAGCATGAAAGCCTAATCCATCTCCGTTTGCAGAAATGCGAGGCCGTCCTCGCATTTCTGCGGTCCAGGCCGGAGAGCCAGTTTTTTGAAATCAACCAGGAGAAGGCATGAGCGACTCACTTTATTATCACGCAATAGCAAAGATGATTGATCACTCGCTGCTCGATCCAACTTTAACCACGCGCGACCTTGAAGCGGGATGCGCATTGGCAATTAGCTATGACGTGGCTAGCGTCTGCATTTTGCCTTACTACCTTGCCCGGTGCGCTGAACTACTTGGTGGCACCTCAGTAAATGCCAGTACTACTATAGGTTTTCCGCACGGCAGTCAAAGGACCGCAATCAAGGCTGCAGAAGCGCGGCAGGCGCTTAAGGACGGCGGCCGGGAACTGGATGTGGTAATCAATATCAGCAAAGCCCGCAGTGGAGATTGGCAATATGTGAACGACGAGCTTTTGGCGTTGACCCAAACCGTCCATGCAGAAGGAGCAAAGATCAAAGCGATTTGCGAGAGAACTTATTTGGACGACGCTTCGATGGCGTTCCTCTGTGGCATCTGCGGGGCAGTGGGCGTCGATTGGATCGAGACTTCTATGGGAAATGTAACCGGATGCTCAGCGCTTGACGATCTCAAATTGATGCGCAAAAACACTCCGGGTCGGGTACAGATCAAGATCTCGGACGGCATTCGCGATCTCGACAGGTTGTTGGCCGCACGAGCGATCGGCGTGAGTCGAGTAGGATTGATATGCCCTGAACGCATACTTGAGGAGTGCCGGAATTCACTCAGAATGGAACACGTTGGCCAGACCGTCAACCCATGGAAAGCGGACCCGATTTCGTCAGACTCGGGAATCTCACAATGCCCTGCACAGTTCAAGCCATTTCCTGACAACGAGAGATTCCTGGAACTTTGACTGTGAAACAAGTAGCGAGAGGACGAGATTCAGGTGCTGCCATGCGTAACGGGGGGAATGACTGCCAATCCAATACAAATAAAGGCAGGCAAGTAAGTGGGTTATAGCATCCTTGATTCATTGGAGATGTGGAAGTGAATAGTCAAATGCGCTGGTTTTTCAAGTGTTCTCTTGTTCTGGCTTACGGCATTGTTTGCGTTGCCCAGCTGTCTCCTTCTCTATCGCGAGCACAGAATGGGCCGGCCGTTCCCGCGGCACAACTCGTCGCAGCTCAGGCCACCGACAGTTTGCCTGGCGTCAAAATGTCTGGGAATTACTTCGAGCGGGATGGAAAGCGCTTTTTGCCCGTGGGAGTGAACTGGGTTCCGGCAAAGGCTGCAATGGAGTGGCCTTATCAGTGGGATCCGGCATCGATTGAAGCCGATTTCGCGCAAATGCATGAGCTGGGAGTGAACGCCGTCAGGCTGGATCTGGTGTGGTCCTGGTTCGAGCCACGGCCGGGCGATTTCAACCCGGAGGCGTTCAAGGAACTGGATTTTCTTACGTCGCTGTCGAGCCGCTACAAGATCTATTTGAATCCCATGCTGCTTATTGGCGGAGAGGTTGGCGAGGCGTATTGGGATGTTCCCTACCGCCATGGCCGCGATCCGCAGTCAGATCCATACATGCTGCAATTGGAAACAGACTTGGCCGCAGAACTGGCCCGGCACTTTGCAAAGAACAACGCGATTCTTGCTTGGGATTTGACGGATGAGCCGCCATTCTGGATTACCGCGAATACCACGGATGCCGCCGCTATCAATTGGACGCGACTGATCTCCGGCGCACTGCGCCGCTACGATCCTGGGCATCTTGTGGTAGTTGGGACTGCCATGCAAGATGTTGAACATGGCCCTTTCCGGCCGGACATGTTGGGAAACGAAGTCGATTTCTTCAGTGTTCACCCTTATACGATCTATGCCCCCAAACTTTTCCCGGATGCAATGCTCTCGGAACGGCAGACATACGGAGCGGCCTTTGAAACCGCGCTGACAGGGGGTGCAGGCCGGCCGGTCATGATTCAGGAACTGGGCGCCTCGTCGGCGCAATATGAGCCGGAAGCCATTGCGCAGTACGAGCGAACCGCTATGTATTCCGGCTTTGCCGCTGGAGCGAACGGATTCCTGATCTGGTGTTACACCGACGCGGCCAAATCTCAATATTCCAAGGTGCCGTATCTGCGTTCGCCGCATGAAACGCAGTTTGGCATTGTCACCGCGGACCGCAAAGAACGGCCAGCGGCAAAGATGCTTACTGCATTTTCAAAAGCGATGGGCAGCCTCGATCTCGATGGCATTGAACCGGCGCCAGCTGAGGCCGCGATCCTGGTGCCTGATGAATGGTCGAAGCCATATGGTGATGAATCGCATTTTGGCCTGACAGGACCAGAAATCGCTCCTTACACGTCACAGGACGAGGGAGGGAGCGTGGCGGATCAGCCGCTGCCTAATCAGTCTGCTGAGAATTCCCGTCTGGTGGGCGCCTGGCTCTCGTCGTACATTCTCTCGCGCAGAGCCGGAGTGAAGGCTGCTTTCCCTCGCGAATACGCTGACTGGCAAAAGTACCCCATGCTGGTTCTTGCATCGCCACTAACCAGTACCAATTCGATGATGGTGCATCTGCACTCTGACATATGGGGCAAAGTTCGGACTTACGTTGAGAACGGCGGAGTTCTTTATGCTTCAGTGAGCGGAGACGCGGCCATTCCCGAGATGGAGAGCGTCTTCGGGGCTCGTCTCGTGGACCATCTGCCGGTGCGGGACGTGACATTGAAGATCGTCGCGCCATTCGGCAATCTCAAGCCGGGAGATACCTTTACCTATTCAGCGTCTGCCGATGATCCTGGGCAATGGGCGGCTACGCTGGAATTGAAAGGCGGCCAGGTGATCGCCGTTGACCAGGATGGAAGGCCGGCGCTGGTAGCCAACCAACTCGGTAAAGGGAAGACTCTCTTCTGCGCGTACCCGATTGAGATTTACCTGGCCAATCTGCCCTCAGCGTTTGAAGGCAACGACCAGACTTACCGAATTTATCAGGGTTTGGAAGAGTGGGCAGGCCTGAAGCGAATGGTGTGGACCGATCAACCCTCGGTAGAGGCGGCCGCCTTGAATGCTGCAGACCACGGGTACATCGTGCTCGTCAATCACTCTTCACAACTGAAGCATGTGACCCTCGGCTCATCGCTGCCTATCAGTGCGTTGGGACCGCTTGATGCGGGGCAAGGGAATTCAATTGCCCGGCACAATTCAGGCTGGGAGTTCGATGTGCCACCGTACGATGCAGAGGTGCTCAAGTGGAGATAATCGAAAGCGCATCGAGAAGGAATTCGAGCGCAATTGCCAGCATCGATATTGGAGGCACGAAGATTGCTGTAGGAATTGTTGACTCCAAAGGCCACGTTCTGGTTCGTGGGGAAACTCAAATCCAGGTGGATAAGGGTCCGGAGAATGCGCTGACCAGGATCGTGGAGATTCTAAGAGCTCAGACGCAGCAAACGGGCGTGGCAATCGCCGGGATTGGAATCGGTTGCACAGGTCCGGTCGACCCGATAACGGGGGAACTCGGCGACGTTAATACACTTCCCAACTGGCAGGGCTGGAATCCGGTGGCGGGGCTCTCTGAAGCGTTCGGTGTTTCCGCCGCTCTTGAAAACGACGCGGATGCCGCGGCGCTGGGCGAGGCGCGATGGGGAGCGGGCAAAGGTAGGCATAGCCTAATCAGCATTACGGTGGGCACCGGCATTGGTGCCGGAATCATCTTGAACGGAGAAGTATACCGGGGAGCCGGACATGCTCATCCTGAAATTGGCCACCACATTGTTGAGCCGAGTGGCCCACCGTGCACATGCGGTGCATCGGGCTGCTGGGAAAGCCTTGCGGCCGGACCTGCCTTTGAGCAGTGGTATGCCGAACAAAGCTCGGCTCAAGAATTTCGGACGGGCAAGGAAATCTGCAGACTTGCCCGGGAGGGCCATCCCGCGGCGCACCGCGCAGTTGAACGGTTGGCGTATTATCTCGGCCTTGGCATGGCTAACGTGGTCTCAATGTTCATGCCGGAGATGATTGCGTTGAGCGGCAGTGTCATGCGCAGTGCAGATCTTTTGCTGGATCCGATTCGCGAGATCGTACTCAACAAGTGCCGACTCGTGCCCGCAAGCAGCTGTGAGATTGCGGTTTCGTCTTTAGGCGCTGACGCCGGACTCATCGGCGCCGCACAGGTCTGGCACAGCCGTCTTAACCGCTCGTTCCAGGAGAGCTTGTGAGTCACACATCGCTCAGCATTATTGAAGGCCCTTATCTACGCGACATTCTGGACCAGCCGCAGGCGCTGGAAGAGACTATCAGGGATTTTCGAGCGAACCGGACTTTGTTTGACGAAATCGGCAAGCACCACAAACAAGCTCGCAAACGCGTCCTGTTAACCGGCATGGGCTCGTCGCTGCACGCGCTCTATCCACTGGAATTGAAGCTGGTCGAGCATGGCGAATGCGTTACACGAGTTGACATGTCCGAACTGATCCATTCGATGCCGAAGCTGATTAACGAACGTACGATCATTATCGCGGTCTCGCAATCGGGTCAGAGTGCCGAAGTCGTTCGGCTATTGGAGTTGAACAACAAGCGAGCGCCGATCATTGCTGTTACGAACACTGCCGACAGTCTGCTTGCAAGCCACGCAGACCTGCTCATGCTCACACGGTGCGGAGTAGAGTTCTCTGTTTCCACCAAGACATATCTAGGATCACTGATCGCTCTTGAAACGCTGGGCGCGGCGTGGTGCGGCCAATCGGCTGAAGATCTGTTCGCCGAATTACAGTCTGGCCCGGCAATGGTATCCAGCTATCTTGCGAGGTGGCGAGAGCATACCGAGAAGCTGGTTGAAGAAATGAGCGGCATAAGCCAGTTCTTCATCGTGGGAAGAGGACGGTCGCTCGCTGCCTGCGAAACAGGAGCGCTCATCACAAAAGAGTCGACGCGTTGGCCCGCCGAAGCTATGAGCAGCGCAGCGTTCCGTCATGGTCCGATGGAGATGATCGGGCCGCAGAGGATGGTATTGGTTCTGGAAGGAGAATCCACCGCACGTCTGCTGAACAACAAACTGGCCCGCGAAATATGTGATAGCAATGGAAGGGCTGAGCTGATTGGACCCTCCGCGCGCCTGGAGGCATTGAGAATACCGGACCTGTTGGGCCGCCTGCTGCCGATTGCAGAGATTCTGCCAATTCAGATGCTGACGCTGGCGCTTGCCGCGGGCGCCGGATTCGAGGCGGGACGTTTCATCCGTGCCACAAAGGTCACAACCGAAGAATAGCGAGAGGACGAGGTGGCTAGCCAATGAAGCGCAGCAGGTACCTGGTAACGATTGTCTTCGCGATCTTTTTTGTCATGTCGTTTGTGACCAATATTCTTGGGCCAATTGTCCCAGATATCATTCAAAGCTTTCATCTGAGCCTCTTCAGTGCGGCGTTGCTTCCTTTTTTCTTCTTCATCGCCTACGGAGTGTTCTCCATTCCCGCAGGATTCCTAGTTGAACGTTGGGGGGAAAAGCGAGTCATCCTGGGAATGTTCTCTGTCGCGCTGGCGGCATCTCTTCTTTTCGCTTGGTTGCACATTTTCCCTATCGCAATGTTCTCGCTCTTCCTGATTGGCAGCAGCATGGCTGCGCTGCAGGTAGCCATCAACCCGCTCCTGCGTGTGGCCGGCGGCGAAGAGCACTTCGCCTTCAACTCTGCATTCGCGCAACTGATCTTTGGCATTGCCTCTTTTCTAAGCCCCCAGATTTATTCCTACATTGTTCTCAATCTGGAGAAGGGACCCCAGAAGAATATCTTTCTGTCAACATTGGCCGCGATCGTGCCGGAAAGAATGCGTTGGGTTTCTATGTACTGGATCTTTGCGGCAGTGATCGCCGCCATCATGCTGGCCCTCGTGTTTACGCGCTTTCCTGAAGTGAAGCGGAAGGAGGATGAAGCCGCGGGTACCGCTGGAATGTATCGTAATCTGCTGCGTAGACCGATGGTGTGGCTCTACTTCTTCAGTGTCTTCTTTTACGTTGGTTCAGAACAAGGCACGGCTAACTGGATGTCTGAATTCCTCTGGAAGTACCACGGCTTTGATCCTCAGACCACGGGAGCGTTGGCAGTCGCCTGGTTCTGGGGATTATTAACCGCAGGCTGCTTTGTAGGCATGATCCTGCTGAAATTATTTGATAGCCGCCGCGTGCTGGGGGCTTTTGGCATTGGCGCGCTGACATGCCTTTCCTTCGCGCTATTCAGTCCCGCTTCAATTTCCAGGTTTGCATTCCCTTGCATTGGATTGTTTGCGTCTGTAATGTGGCCGATCGTTATCTCTCTCGCATTGAATTCGGTTCTGGAGTACCAAGGTGCGCTGGCTGGAATCTTGTGCTCTGGAATCATGGGAGGGGCAATTCTGCCGTTGATCACGGGCCGGATAGCCGACTCGTTCGGCCTGCGCGCAGGCATGTGCCTGCTGTATGCAACATTCGGCTGGGTTTTCGCAGTTTCGCTTTGGGCCAAGCCGCTGATCACGAATCAAAGATTCGGTGAGGGAAAACTGGAAAATGACGCGGCGTAACAGAGCCGGGAGGGCAATCAGAAACGATCAGAATTGATAAAGAAGGGCGCCAAGTGGAAACCAGGCGGCCTCGGTGATCGCGTTGTCAGGTTCTTCAAGTAGTACTGTGGTTTAGCCAATAGGGGGAGGGGACGATGGACGCACGCGGAGTATTGCGCCGTGAATTGATCAAGGGGGGCATGGCGCTTGCCATTGCGCCCGGCATTGGACGCGCGGAGCTGCAGTCCGCCGGCTCATCCAGCACAGTCGCCCGCAAAGGGAGAATACGGCAGTCCGTTTGCCGCTGGTGCTACCAGGCGATTCCGCTGGACGAACTTTGTGTCTTTGCGGCAAGTATCGGTCTAAAGGGCATAGACCTTCTGCAACCCGAGGAGTGGGGCGTTCCTCAAGAACATGGGTTGATCTGCACGTTAGGCTACGCTGGGGGCGGCGAGATCTCCGACGCGTTGAACCGCGTGGAAAACCATGCAGCCATTGAGGCAGCGTTCCGTAAGAACATACCGCTTGCGGCGAAATTGGGCGTCCCCAATGTGATCACCTTCTCCGGGAATAGAAAGGGCATGCCGGACGACGAAGGTGCGCGCAATACAGTGATTGGCCTCAATCGCCTCAAAAAGATCGCTGAAGACAACGGTGTCACGATCAACCTGGAGTTGCTGAACAGCCGGAAGGATCACCATGACTATATGGCAGATCACACTGCGTGGGGTGTCGGCGTCATGGAGCAGGTCAATTCTCCGCAAGTAAAACTTCTGTACGACATCTACCACATGCAGATCATGGAAGGCGATCTGATCCAGACCATCCGCGACAACATCCGCTGGATCGGCCATTTTCATACGGGCGGCGTGCCTGGAAGGCACGAATTAAACGACCAGCAGGAAGTGCAGTGGGACGGCGTAATGAGGGCCATTGCGGCTCTCGACTTCAAAGACTACGTCGCACACGAGTTTGTGCCCACCGGCGATCCCCTGACGAGTCTGCGCCAGGCTGTCGACCTATGCGATGTGTAGGCTGGCCGAAAACGTCCTATGGAGAGCACCGATATCATGCAAATCGAAACGGATCCACAATCGTCGGATCAAGGAGATCCGCGCCCAAACCTGGAAATGGCTCCTGAGCGGCCCCCGGCACTCATCTTTGACCTCGATGGAACCCTGACAGACTCTAAACCTGGTATTGTCGGCTGCTTACGCAAGGTTCTCGATGCCTGGTGCCTGGACCCTGCCGGGCCGCTTGACCGGTTTGTCGGGCCGCCCGTAGAAGATTGGGCTGTGGAACTTCTGCCGGACGCCAGTGATGAAGACCGTGCCAAGCTGGCGCGCGACTATCGCGCCTGTTACGACCTTGAGGGGTGGTGCAACAACTCCGTCTTTGACGGCGTGCGAGAGATGTTGAACAAACTTCATCAGAGTCGATTTCTTCTCTTCGTCTGCACTTCGAAGCAACAGCGATTTGCTGTCCGGATTCTGGAACACTTCGGGTTGGGAGGTATGTTCACTGGCATCTACGGGGACAGACCGGAATATCACGACCACGGGAAGGCGGAGTTGCTCGCTGCAGTTCTGCGCGAGAATCTGATTGAGAAGAGTGATGCAATGATGATAGGTGACAGGATTCACGATGTTCACGCTGCCCGGTCGAACGGCATCCCGTGCCTTGCAGCTGGGTGGGGCTATGGATCTACTGAGGAGTACCTTCTTGCAGACGCAATCGCTCCGACCCCTGCAGAATTGCCAGCCCTGGTGTTTAACCAGCAGTACCAAAAGTGGCGCCATGAACCCGTGAAAGGCCACCGGCTTGCTGGGTAAATCCGCTGGTTCTGAGAGATACTGCTGGTGGATAAACCTTCACTTACGATCCCCCGTGATACGTCGATTTCCGGTGTACCACAACCTATAGATTTTGGCACACGGGAAATGCCAGACGCGGCTTAGGAGTACGTCACAGTGGAGCGATTCGATCCCCTACCATGTGCTCGCGAAAAAGATTAGATCATTTTTGGAAACCTGTTGAAATTGAGCTAGAGCAAGTGGATCTGATCGAAATGTTTGACATCTGCCAGCCGGTCTCTATTGATCTTTGTCGCATTGAATTGGTTTCATAGGCATAAAACTGATTGGAGCTGGAGCATTGCAGCGCTGATTGAATATGACTTGCGGAGAAGCCCGGACCGGAATGATTATCGATGCTGCCATTTGCAGAGGAGCAGAGTCAAAGCAAATCACAGATGCGGCACTCACTCGCCGGGATTCAGGACCACAAATCCACCCGAATGGCTGATGTAAATCGTTTTGAAGATTGCCGCCGGCAGCAGACCTTGCGCATCGAATGTGAGCGATCGACGGGATTGAACCACATCGAGGCCGCGGACCACGGTTGAGCCGATTTTGATGGAAGTATTTGAATCGATCATGACTTCGTCCGCACCATCGCTCACGGCCATGACACCACTCCAGCGCGGCGGAGACAGTGGCTCATGGCTGGCAGGAAACAGTTCGGGCACCCTGGCGCCGGTATCTAACTGCAACAGCACCCTGGCCCCGCCGGCATCCATAAAATCCGTCCAGATGAGTACTCGGTTGGTCGTAGGCGAACCGCGGAATTGTCCTATCGTTTCAAAACGGCATCTTTCGCCCGCTGGTACAGGGCCGCCAAAACGCAGCCAGCGCTCCTTGTAGTTGATAAAGATATCGAATCGGGAAAGGAAATCCTCGCCGAGAACACCTCGTATCCCTGGCGCCAGCGCTTTCTGCCGTCCAAGGTTATCGACGACTACTCCCAGTTCAGATAATGAGACACCGCCTAAGCGGACACTCTCGATCCGCACGAGTTCATCTTGCCGCTGATGCAAGATGCCGGTGAGCGAAACCTTGCCGATGGCCGGGGCCTGCAGCTTGCGCGCGAGATCGGGATCGATCACGGTACGCGTAGTTCCGGTGTCAACCAGGAATTTGAAGGGGCCGGTTTCATTGACCTTCGCGTCGACAACGATGAGATATCGGTCGCGGAGATGAAATCGAACGAAGTCGTTTGATTGCTGTGCTTGCGCGGGAAGCGTACCAGGCAGGGCGCACAGAGCCAATAGCAGGAGTGACGTGGCAGGGAGGTGGCGTTCCGATAAAGAACTAAATCGAATCGGCAGCAATCGAGCCGTCAACATTCCTAGCCATCCCATCGATTCCGCGCTCCGCCACACTGAGCGTTGACAATCCCCAAAATTTACCCTTCATTATGCAAGATTGTCCATAGGAGGCAGTTTAGTTCCTCATTTTGCGGTCTTCGGTGCTTAAAATCACTCCTTCCCAGGTTCGATTTGCTTCTCTGACACCGACTGCCAATTTCACGCTGACTGAGAAAACGAATCGGAAGGGCAATGGTGAGTGGCCCTTCCGATTGATTGAACAATGCGTTATTCCGGCTACACAAAGTTACAAGAGCTATTGGTCATCGCCGCCCTTAGTTACATCTTGCACTGCTTCGGCAAATGACTTGGAGCCCGGAGTGCGATGAATCCGGCCATTGAGCACATCGTCCCATGTGATGTAGGGATAGAGATTGTGCGCTTTGGCCTGCTCTTCGAACTCGGCTTTCAGTGCGGCGAGCTTCTCAGGATTCTGTCTTGCCAGATCGGTGGTCTCGGTATAGTCATCGTTCAGGTTGTAGAGTTCCCAGGCATTTTCATCGAATGGTTGTTTGCTGGCGAGGTTGCCGGTAATAAAGCTGCTGGGATAAGCAAGCTCAGCCTTCCATCCGTGGTCATAGATCGACCGCGAGCCGAAAATATAGTAGTACTGCACCGTGTGACGGGAGGGGGCATTGGCGTCGTCTATGGAATACGCCAATGAAGTGCCCTCAATTGGCTGTTGCTTGATACCCTTGATCTCTTCGGGCGCTTTGATGCCCACAAGATCGAGCGTCGTGGGAAGTATGTCGATGACATGGCCGTATTGGGTGCGAATTCCGCCTTTGTCCTTGATGCCTTTCGGCCAGACGACGATGAGCGGATTGTGCGTACCGCCTTCGCTGTTGGCATCCTGCTTCCAGAACTTGAAAGGAGTGTTGGCGGCCTGCGCCCAGCCCAGCGGATAGTTTCCATTGGTTGCGTGGGGCGTGCCGATCTCGCCAATCTTGTTCAAGTTGTAGTTGATGTTTTCATCGTACGACAGGGGTTTTTTGCTCAGCAGGGCCTGGTCAACAGTTCCATTCAGCGTGCCTTCTTTGCTTGCTCCGTTGTCGCCAATCATCACGTAAATGAGCGTGTTATCCAGTTGGTGGATTTCTTTCAGGTGATTGACCAAGCGGCCAATTTCAAAATCGGTGTAGGTCAAATAGCCTGCGTAGACCTCCATGAAGCGCGCATAAAGCTTTTTCTCCTCCGGTGTCAGTTGATCCCAGGCCTTAATGTCCGGATTGCGATCGGGAAGTTTTGCGTCGGCAGGGATAAGCCCGAGTCTCTTTTGATTCTCAAAGACCTTTTGGCGATAGACGTCCCAACCCTCGTCGAATTTGCCTTTGTATTGATCGCTCCAGTATCTGTCGACCTGGTGCGGAGCATGAGTTGCACCCGGCGCGTAATAGAGAAAGAAGGGCTTGTCTGGCGCTACCTTTTTTTGACGGTCAATATAGAAGATAGCCTTGTCGGTGATCTGATCGCTGAGGTGGCGGCCATCGGGACGGACATGAGCCTGATCTTCAACCAGGTCCGGATGATACTGGTCCGTTTGCGAACCAAGGAATCCGAAGAAGTGATCGAAGCCCATGCCGGTGGGCCAATGATCGAATGGTCCGTCGTCTGTGGCTTCTTCGTCAGGGGTTACCCCATATTTGCCCACCGCAAATGTGTTGTAACCATTGTCGCGAAGAATTGCGGCGATGGTTCCGGCCGAGGAGGGAATCCTGCCGTCCCATCCGGGGAATCCGGCGGACATAATGGTGTGGCTGAATCCAGATTCATGTACGGATGCGCTGTTACGCCCAGTCAGAAGCGCCGCGCGAGTTGGTGCGCAAATCGCGCAGGTGTGAAAGTTCACATAGCGCAGGCCATTCGAAGCCAGGTTGTCAAATGTCGGCGTCGAGATGAGCCCGCCGAATGTGTCCGACGCTCCAAAACCCACATCGTCTATCAAAATCCAAACAACGTTTGGGGCGCCGGCCGGCGCCTTCACGGGCTCCGGCCACCACTCCTTTGACTCGGCCAGGGTTCTTCCAACCGTTCCCTGATACGGCTGTGCCTCTTGTGCATGCAGGCTGAGTCTTACGCCCGTCGCAAGTATTAGCGTTGTCGTCAACGCTCTCAATACGCTTTTCTCTTTCATGGGGCTCCTGTTGGTTTTGGTCAATCAGTTATAGCCTGTTCACTTGATCCCGGGCGAGTTCGGTAGTTAGTCCGCTGCTTTGCACGAAGTAAAAGCAATCGGGTCCACGATGCTACTTGCTGGTGCTCTGCGCTGGCGCGGTTTCCGGCTTTGGCAGCCACGAGGGCAAATAGGTATGTTGAATTCGCTTCTGATACACATCGTCCCAGGTGATGTAGGGCGCGAGATGATGCGCCTGTGCCTGCTCGTCAAATTCGGCTTTCAACTGCGCTAGCTTCTCCGGATCCTTCTTCGCCAGATCGATGCGTTCGGTCGGATCGTCGTTCAGGTTGTAGAGCTCCCACGCGTTTTCATCCAAGGGCGGATTACTGGGCGCATTCTTTATGAGAATGTCATTGGGATACGCCAGCTCGGCCTTCCACCCGTGGTCATAAATCGACCGGGAACCGAATATGTAGTAGTACTGGACCGTGTGGCGGCTGGGTGCGTTGGCATCGTCAATCGAGTAGGCCAGTGAAGTTCCTTCAATTGGCTGCTGCTTGATGCCACGGATTTCTTCCGGGGCCTTGATGCCAACCAGGTCGAGTGTGGTGGGCAGAAGATCGATCACGTGGCTGTATTGCGTGCGGATACCGCCTTTGTCTTTGATGCCCTTCGGCCAGAAGGCAATCAAAGGATTGTGCGTTCCGCCTTCGCTGTTGGCATCCTCCTTCCAGTACTTGAACGGAGTGTCAGCGGCTTGCGCCCATCCCAGCGGATAGTTGCCCTGCTTGGACTCGGGCGTGCCGATCTTGTCAATGTTGGACAGGTTATAGGCGTCATTCTCCTCCGCGGTAATCGGCTTGCCGCGAATGGTGCGATCAATCGTCCCCTCCAGCGATCCTTCTTTGCTGGCGCCGTTATCGCCGATGGAGATGAAGATTAGCGTATTGTCGAGCTGCCCAATCTCCTTCAGGTGATTTACCAGCCGGCCAACTTCGAAATCAGTGTAAGTGAGGTAGCCCGCATACACTTCCATGAAGCGCGCGTAAAGCTTTTTCTGGTCTGGCGTCAATGAGTCCCATGCCGCAATGTCCGGGTTGCGATCTGGGAGGATTGCATTCGCCGGGATGACGCCGAGTTGCTTCTGACGCTCGAAGACTTTCTCGCGATAAATATCCCAACCCTCATCGAACTCGCCTTTATATTGATCGCTCCAATATTTGTCTACCTGGTGCGGCGCGTGGGTAGCGCCGGGCGCGTAGTAGAGAAAGAAAGGCTTGTCCGGCGCAACCTTCTCCTGACGGTCGATGTAGGAGATAGCCTTGTCAGTGATCTGGTCGTTTAGGTGGCGGCCGTCGGGGCGGACGTGAGCCTGATCCTCTACCAGGTCCGGCTTGTACTGGTCAGTTTGCGAGCCAAGGAATCCGAAGAAGTGATCGAAGCCTTTTCCAGTTGGCCAATGATCGAATGGGCCTACGTCAGTCGCCTCTTCATCCGGTGTCAAGCCGTACTTGCCCACCGCAAAGGTGTTGTAGCCGTTGTCGCGCAGAATCTCAGCGATAGTGCCTCCCGAAGCAGGCATGCGGCCATCCCATCCGGGGAAGCCGGCCGACATGGAAACATGCGAAAAACCTGACTCGTGCACCGACGCGCTGTTTCGGCCGGTAAGTAGTGCGGAGCGGGTCGGCGCGCAGATGGCACAGGTGTGGAAGTTGGTATAACGCAGGCCATTGCTGGCCAGCCAGTCGAACGTGGGAGTCTGAATGAGTCCGCCGAAGGTGCTGGACGCGCCATATCCCACATCGTCCAACAAGATCCACACTACGTTTGGGGCGCCGGCGGGCGGTTTCACTGGTTGAGGCCACCATTCTTTTGACTCGGCGAGGGTTCTGCCAATTACTCCCTTGTATGGCTGTGCAGCCTCTTGAGCATGCAGCGCGGTTTTGGCGCCGAATGCAAGTATCAGCGTTGACGTCAACGCCCGGAATGCAGTTGTCTCTCTCATAGAACTCCTTCTTGAGCGTGTCACTCAGCGATAATCTCGTTGTTGCAGTTTCAATCGCCCCCGGCGGGAACCGGTGCGGGAGCCATATCTTCGGCGTGAAGAGCCGGCTGTTCGGTCTCCACCCGAACCACAGGTCCGTCGGGCGCCAGTTCACTGCCTGGAATATTGGATTTGAAGACGGGCCAGAACACCTGGGCATACCAGGGGTCGCCCTGGTAATGCGAAATGCCGTAGGTTTTCGGAAAGCGGCGAGAGATGAGCGCCGTCCCAAAGATCACGTCCCACAAGAAGAACATGTTTCCGAAATTGCCTTTGTAATATCCCACGCCGTCATCGGTCGTTGCAGCATGATGCGCATGATGGGTTGCCGGCGTAGAGATGAAGCGCTCAAGGACCCAGGCAGCGGGATGCAGGACTTTATGCTTGTAAAACGGCTTATCCCACGGCACGCTCGAGTGTGCCGTGGTGGTGATAATTGACTTGATAGTGAGCACAGCAATGGATGCTGGCCCAAGCCCCAGATAGACCAAAACGCTCGTGACGTAGGTCTGCGAAAAGAAGACTGTAAAAAAGGCGTTTTGGCGGCTGGCCATCGACATGCCCATATAAGGGGCGGAGTGGTGCGTGCGGTGAAACCGCCAAAGCCATGGGACCTCATGATGCAAGCGGTGGTACCAATAATGTGTCAGGTCGTCCGCCACGGCGATGATGAGAATTCCCCAGAACAGCGGCACCCAGCCAAAGGCATTGTGTTCTCGCGGAGCCACTGAAGGTAACACGGTGAGGCTGAACCATGCAAAGAAGGGCGCGAAGACCAGCCGCGGCAAAGCGAAGCAAACGATATCCAGGACAGTCTCATTACCGCGCCAGTCGTCTGAGTAGCGCCCCAGGGAAAACTCAACCAGCCCAAGGACCACAATAAACACAATGAAGCCATTGCCTTTTAGAAGAGAGCAGAAACTCCAGAACAATCCGGACGGATGGGCCGCCGTGGCTGGATGGTCCCATGGCGTCTGACGGAAAAATGCAAGCCATGCAAACATGAGTGCCGGCGGCAGAGCATAGATAAGCAAGCTCAGCGCCGCATTCCGAACGATTCTCTTCTTGACTGCCAGATCCATCTTCATTGGGGGTTTCCTCCTTGAGCATCAGAACGTGAAGGTGCGGCAGCCGCACGGCCTGAGCCGTGCGCGAGCAGTGCCCGCGTGAACCGGAGGCCGCCAATCATGATGAGAAGCGGTATGGAAGCCACCACCACACCGACCAGTATCTTTTTGAGTAACAACGCTACATCTGCTGAGCGCATTGCAAATCTCCGCTTCGGTTTAAACGCGATTGTCGAGCTGCTTGCGAGAACTTATTTGACCTCGATCACGAACTCGTTAATCGTTCCGTTGAATCGATCGCGCGCTTCACAATCGGAACTGATCTGCACGCGACGGCCGCTGTCAAGGCCGAGCGAAATTCTCATTGGGTACTTCCAAACTGAATGTGGTGCGGCAGCTTTTTGAAAAGTTCGAGTGCGGCCACGGATTGCCGACGCCATTTATCTTTCGCGGCGGGTTGTCATTGCGTTGAGGACAAATCGCGAGCTGGCGTTATGCCAACGCCTTTTGTCCGTGCTCCTGCTGCCGAGTCTGTTTGGCCGCTGCGTGAGCAACGGACCTTCGACCGCTTCTGGCCCACTCCATCACCCGTGCCGGCGCTCCGTCATTTCTCAATTCCTCGGCCATGAAGCGCATATACGGATCGATGTGGTGGAAAAAGTGCTTGTAGCCGGCGCAGAGATAATTCAGCCCGTACTCCCCGGACGCAGTTTGCGTAAAGCGATGCTTGGGACACTCGCCGTTACAGGCAAAACGCACATCGCACTGGCGGCAATCGGAAGGAAGACCGGTCTCTTTCGCATTGCCGAAGCGGGTCTGCTGCGATGAATTCACAAGATTCGTCATGGCTGTCTGCATAATGTTTCCCAGGCGATTATCGGGATAGACGAAGTGGTCGCAAGAATAGAGATCGCCGTTGTGCTCCAATGCCAATGCGCTGCCGCAGGTTGGAGCGAAAACGCAGAGTGACTGGGGCGCGCCGTACCAGGACTCAAGCGCAACGTCGAAGACCTGCACAAAGATTTGGCCCACATCACGAGTCACCCAATCGTCGAATATTTCCTGCAGGAATCGCCCGAATTGCAACGGCTCGACTGACCAATCAGATACCACCGTTGGCTGACGGGAGTACGGCTTAAGCAGAACCAGTCCGTTGGCATTGGGTTCTTTTGCGACTTGCTCAACGACGGGAATGAACTGCAGGTACTTGCTGCCGATCTCCTTGAGGAAACGGTACACCTGTTTCGGAAAATAGGAGTTCTTGCGATTAATTACGGTGAGCGTGTTGAACTGAACGCCGTGCTTTTTCAAAATGCCGAGACCCCGCATCACGCGCGCAAAAGTCGGTTTGCCGCCCTTGTCTACGCGATAGGCATCGTGAATCTCCTCCGGCCCATCGATCGAGATTCCAATCAGGAAATTGTGACGCGCAAGAAATTCGCCCCACGCGTCGTCGAGTAACGTGCCGTTGGTCTGGAATGCGTTGTCGACCGCCTTTCCACCAGCGTGTTTTTTCTGCAACTCCACTACGCGCTCAAAGAACGGAATCCCCAGCAGCGTGGGCTCGCCGCCTTGCCAGGCAAAGCTTACACGCTGCGCAGGCTGCGACTGAATGTATTGGCAAATGTATGTCTCGAGCACTTCGCTCGACATGCGGAAATCGCGCCCGCTGCCTGCATAGAGGTTTTCTTTCTCCAGGTAGTAGCAGTAGGTGCAATCGAGATTGCAGATCGCGCCGTGGGGCTTGGCCATGATATGAAATGGCTTCATCTGTATGCAGCTCTCTTCCTGAATCGCATTGCGGGCGAAACGCCCAATGAAAAAGCCCACGAGGCAGAGGCCCGTGGGCCGGGATTCTTGAAGATTCAGGCGCTGCGGATTAACTAAACCGTAAGCGTGCCGATTTCCCACGAGACTGTTCGACTGTCTGAAGGTGGACAGTGCGACAACAACCGCAGGATGTAAAACTGAAAGCCATAAGAGTGTCGTCTTCCAAGTAACGCGTCCTGCTTCGCTTCGCACCTGAAGCACCCGTTACTCGGGATAACTCATTTCATATTGCGTGAGACCTCATCTCGTGTCAAGCGAAGTTGTAAAACGAATGCTCTTCTTGTGCACTCATTCCGGCAGTGGCTTGACAGATTTCTGGCTTCATGGCTCAATACAACTTAGATGGTGATGACCGTTTTCTCAAGTTCGAGTCTCGCTCCCACTTCGAAGCCGTTCCCTCACGGCTCGCGCTGTTGTTGCTGATTTCAGCGCCCCTTCAGATTTCCTTCACACTTTGAGTTGACTTGCAGTATGCGCAAGCTGCCTCGTTCTTGGCCCGCCTGGCTCGGCAGCGTGGTCGAAGGCGCACTTGTGCTCCAGCCCAGCATTTGTCCGCTTGCCCGGCGCGCAAGGTAACGACGGCCGCGATCATTACAACTTCATAGGCAAAGCACATTTTGGAATGGAACAAAGAGAAAGGATGACTTCCGTGAAAGTTCTACTAACTGTCCCGCACTGCGCACGTTGTTGTCGCGTTGCCAAACAAGTCTTTGAAGCTGGTGCAGTCTGCATCGTGGGCAGGTGCATCGTACCGAACTAAATGCGGCGCGTAATCCGCGCGTTGCAATGGCCCACGACGATATGTCGCGGGCCATTTTCTTGTGTGATCAAGTTCGATCGCATTCCTGGAGGCTTATTATGTCCGCAGTTCTTTTCTCAATGCGAATTCACGCAAAGCGCAACCTGTTCCACTTGATGGCCGCGCTCGTATTCATCCTTGTTGCCTCGACGTCGCAGGCGCAGATCGTAGAAACCGGAATCGTCACCGGCGTTGTGAAAGACAACAGCGGCTCGGTAATCCCGAACGCACAGGTGACGGTACGGAATACAGGAACGGGGCTGGCTAACACCAGCGTGACGGACGCGCAAGGTCTCTATGTCACTCCGCCGCTGGCTCCCGGGGATTACGATGTCACAATCGAAGCGCCGGGCTTCAAGAGTGTTGTGGAGCACATTAGGCTGGAAGTGGGTGAGCGCATCGCCGCCGGGGCGAGCCTGACCGTGGGAGCCAACGCCGAAACCATCGAGGTCCAAGCCACTGCCCAAACGCTGAATACTGAAAGCTCGACCGTATCTAATCTTCGCAGCGAAGAAGCTGTCAAGAATCTGCCCCTCAATGGCCGCAACTTCGCGGAACTGGTCGGTCTGGGGGCCGGTGCTTTACCTGCGTACACTCAAACAACTAGTGTTCCCTACACCATGCAACGCGGAGACACATCCTTTGCGTTCAATGGTCTTCGCTACCAGGAAAATCGCTTGCTCCTGGACGGCATTGGGGACAACGAAAACCATAACGGCCTTGCTGTTGTCATCTTCCCGCCCATAGATGCAATTCAGGAATTCAGTGAAGATATTGCCGATGCTGACGCGCGCTATGGCCGCGGTAACGGCGGCACCATCAACCTGGTCTATAAATCCGGCACGGAGCACTTTCACGGCGATGTCTTCGAGTTTTTTCGAAACTCGGCCTTAAATGCGAGGAACTATTTCGCCACGGCCATTAAGCCTCCTCTCCGTCAGAATCAGTTCGGCGCCACATTCGGGGGACCAGTCTTCTTTAAGCAGGCCAATCCCAAAACATTCTTCTTTGCTGATTACGCAGGATCGCGTCTCGCGCAGGGGCAGACCGACACCGAAAGCGTGCCAGATGTGAACATCACTTCCACGGGCTATGACTTTTCCGCTTATTTGGCGGGAAGCAAACCTGTCCAGATCAAGAATCCTCAAACTGGTGCGCCGTACGCCAATAACTTCGTCCCAATCAGTGACCCGCTCATCGACCCGACCGGCGCAAATATTCTCAAGTTTTATCAAAAGTATGCAAAGCCGAATATATCGACAGCGACGACCGCCAATAACTTTCTGTTCAACCCGTTGCGTATCGACAACGGAGATGCCTTCGACGTGAGGATTGACCATAAGTTCAGCGATCGCGATGCCAGTTTTCTACGCTACAGCCATTCGCTGGATACTCTCAGCCTGCCAGGCATTCTGCCCGTGCCTCTGGTAGGAGCCGTCATCTGCGGACCCGCCACTGACCCTGCAAATCAAGCAGTGCTCAGCGAGACACATATCTTTTCTCCAACCACCGTTAATACCGTGCGGTTTGGCTGGTCTCGCCTGTTTGTTAACGCTGAGAACTGGGACGCCGGATTGAACCTTCCCACCGAACTGGACATTCCTGGTGTCGAGATTTCCGGTCAGCCCAGATCTGATGGCCTACCGGTGATGTCCTTCTCGGGCTACGCGACAATAGGCGACGCGGGTAACAGCCCCTCGCAGATTGGAACCAATAATTACCAGACCGACGACAACGTCAACCTGGTTCGCGGCAAACACTCTCTCGATATAGGATTCGAGTTCGTCCGCCTGCAATACAACATGTTCCAGACCGGCACAGAACACGGCTCCGAAGCCTATGGTACGCGCTACACCGGACTGGCATGGACCGACTTGCTATTCGGAGCTCCATCGAGTGGAACTTATTCTTATCCGAATAACGCGGTCGGATTGCGGCAAAGCGACCTTTCATTCTATGTGCAAGACAACTACAAAATCAGTAATCGGCTGACGCTAAATCTGGGCCTCCGCTATGAGAACTTTCTCGGCTGGCCCTGGACTGAGGTGAACAACAGAGAGTATGACTTCGTACCCTCTATTTCAACCACCGCGCTCGAACAGGTAGGAACCACAGGCGTTCCGCGCAGCGGCCTCAGCGGCAATAATCTGAACTTCGCTCCACGTGTCGGCTTTGCTGTCAAAGTTACATCCAAAACTGTCTTCCACGCGGGCTACGGCATCTATTACTCAGCTCCAAACGTAACTAACTCCAGCGGACTATCGGCCAATGTCCCGGTTGATAACTACTGGGCGTTTAATAACTCCCCGACATATGGAGCCGCCACCAACGGCACGCCCTTCAATTTTGCATCGGATGGATATGCTCACACTGTTGTGACGTCCGGCAGCGCATTGCGCCCGAACACCCCCGCCTATTCCCAGGATCCGAATGCAAAAACACCATACAGTGAACAATGGCACGCCAGCATTGAGCAGCAGATTCCCTTCTCGACCGTTCTCAAATTCGCCTATGTTGGAACCAAGGGCGTACACCTGGACCATCTGCGTGACATCAACGCAGGCCAGTTGGGGCTTGCGGGAGCAACTACTGTTTCGGCAGCACGGCCTTACCCATTCTTTGCTCAGATCAACGATCTTGAGACTCGGCAAATCTCCAACTACAATTCCTTGCAGGTTACGGCCGAGCGCCGCGCGCATGGCCTCAATTTCCTTGCTTCATACACCTACAGCCACGCGCTGGACGAAAGCACGGCCAGCCCCGGTGCTGTCGTGAACCCTTACGATATCCGCGCCGATTACGGTAATTCCGACGAAGACATTCCGAACCGTTTTGTCGCCAGCGCCACCTATGAACTTCCTTTCAAGGAGAAGGGTTTGTTGGGAGGTTTCGTCGATGGCTGGCAACTGAATACCATTCTCCAGTACTACGATGGCTTTCCGTTCTCCGTCACCGCTTCGAGTGGTGTGGGTGACGGTCTAACCCCGCGTGCTCAAATCAGCAGCACCGGACCGCTGCCAAGTAGCCAGCGAACACTTGGAGAGTGGTTCAACACTGCGTCGTTTGCAAATCCGACTCCGGGCACGTGGGGCGACTCCGGGCGCAATATACTTCAAGGTCCGGGAACGAAGAACATAGACTTCTCACTCTTCAAGAACACCCACTTGTCTGAGTCGAAGGTTTTGCAACTGCGCGCCGAGTTCTTTAATCTCTTCAACACGCCACAATTCAACAATCCCGCAGCTACCGTTGGAACCTCATCTTTTGGGCAGGTTTCTTCCGCAGGCACAGAGCCGCTGTTCCAGCGTCTTGAACGCCAGGTTCAACTCGCCGCCAAGATCAACTTCTAACTCTCCGATTCACTTTTGACTAGCCCAATTTAAAGCTCCCGGGCGACCTCAATGGTTGCCCGGGGACACTTCAACATCAGAGTGCCGCCACAATGTCAGCATTGAAATTGATCTGCCGGAATTGAACTAAGGATTCCATTTCAAAATGGACCCTATTCTCCAGGTAAACCCCAAGAGACCGAAAAACCGTCAATTGGTATTTGTATAACAACTCGGAACGGACCAGCTTCCAAAGGAGAGATCAGTACCGAGAAGCTTGCCATTTCTCTGTCAATCATCAGCGAGTAATTTGTCGGTTTAACGCAGCCACCGGGACGGTCCGAGGTGTTTCTTAACCTATAGGTTTTGGAATGTCTATTTCGCGTCTGCTTGATCTTCATAGTCAATAAGTTAGAGAGACCGATGTGGGAAGTCTTTTGGAACATGACTCGTTGACTTCTTCGCACCCTGTCAGATACGCGGGCGCCACACAGATATGAATCGAAGCCATCCGATCCGGATTTTGAATGATAGGTTGGCTTGTCACACACGAATGCCACTCGTCGACTGGCCGTGGCGCGGCGTCAGGTGTGCCCGAATGTGTGCCATGCAGCGCGTGCCCCACTCTGTTAAATCAATATTTTGGCCGACTAGGCTAGAGTGCTTCCGTGCGGGCTTATTTTAAGGGTAAGTGCTTGATCCTATAGTGATGATTCCCACCGGTCTGAGCTCCGGAATGCTGATCCGGCATCAGCCAGCCCGGGCCCTGTGATGGCGAGTTCGCTGAGGTCGGGCGCCGGCCGGTGTTCACGAAGGGTACCGAAAACCCGTAAACCGGCCGATGTGGCTCCGTTTTGAACCGGCGCTGGCATGAGGCGATCAACCTCGGTCCAAAGCTGTCTATTCCACCGATTCTCGCTCATTCTTTATGGATACGAAGGATACGAAATCTCCGGGGAATCTCTTGCCTTGTGTAGACTAGGGAGAAGGCAGGGACGGCATGGACGGCAGGCAAGTCCATACCCTCTAATGCTTTGCATCTAAATCACAGAAAATGCGAGTTTTCGTAGGCGGGACTAAATCGGGTTCGAATCCCTCCGCCCCGACCAGCATAAACTATTGATATTTCAAGCGATACAAGCCACTTTACCCGCGCATCTGCTTTTTAGCGCTACACTGCTGTAGTCAATTTTGTAACAGTCGCCGCCTCCGAGGAGGATTGAATGAATTCCAAATTGATTCTCCACTGGTAAATCATCTAGTTTCTCCACTGTAATTCCTGATGTTGTGCGGAAGAAAACTGCATCGAGGGGAAAAGCGTGTCTGGTTCGGGACCAGGAGGTTGGAGGTTCAAATCCTCTCTACCCGATCATTTATTTTCAATAGCTTGCAGCATTTTTCCGGATCGCCAAATTCCACAATAGCGCACTCTTGAGAACTCTCTGCGGGCATGACAGAGAGAGCCTGTTCAAGCGCGATCTTGATTAGGCAGTGGCAGATTCATCGGGCAGTCGCGTACAGGCCTTCAGCGGGCTCGAAGTGGAAAGAGCAGCATCGCGGATTCTAGAAGTATAGGATGTTCTACAAATGCCGCGCACCGCTTATTGGGCACATTCGGCGTCCGACTCGCAGCCACGTTCCGACTCGAGAGAAGGGTGGCAGCTCCTGGCGGTACATTTGGAGGCTGTTGCACGGATAGCGCGCGAATTGGCTACTGTTGCTCAACCGCAGGATATCAACTTTGCAGATCTTGCGGGTCTGACTGGGGTGCTGCATGACTTCGGCAAATATACTGACTGCTTCCAACAAATGCTGCGAACCGGCCACGGACGCTGCCAACATGCGATCCATGGAGCGATGCTTGCCAAATTCGGGACAGCGAGCGCTCCACTGAAGCCTGGGCTGCAAACTGTAGCCGCCGCGATTGCCGGCCATCACGCCGGACTTGCGGATTGGAATACTCAACTCCAAGAGAAGATGTATGAGCAGAGGTTTCGTGATGAAACGTGCTCACTGGTGCAGCGGGCTTCAGCCGACTGTCCCGAGCTAAGGCGCATCGTTTCCGGCCTTGTCAGTCAACCGGATGCTCCCCCTAGTTCAAGGAAAGCACGCTTTGATTTGTTTGTGCGGATGCTCTTCAGTTGCCTTGTAGATGCAGACCGGTTGGATTCCGGGGGTCGTACTCCGCTACAGGGGGAGTTACGCGCTGCCGAGCGTCTCAATACGCTGCTGCAACACATCGCCGCGCTACAGAAAGACTCGCCGGAGGGACTGGTGAAGCAGATGCGTGCGAAGGTGCTGGAGGACTGCCTGAATGCGGCTTCTGCTCAGCAACGGCTCTTCTCACTTACGGTGCCGACGGGCGGCGGCAAGACGCTGGCGGCAATGGCCTTTGCTTTGCGACGCGCGGCTCTCTATCCAGAGCGATTTCGGCGGATAATCGTGGTCATTCCTTATTTGTCGATTATTGAGCAAAACGCGGAGGTATATTCCCGGGTCTTTGGACAGGACGCGCTGCTGGAACATCACTCTGGCAGCATCCAGAAACTGGTCAAACACGACGAGGACCACTTCATCCCCGCCACCGAAAAAGAAGACGAGGAGGAAAGACAATTTCAGGAGACCGGATTGCGCCCAGAAACGGAAAACTGGGACGCTCCGCTCATCGTGACTACATCGGTTCGGTTTTTCGAGAGTTTGTTTTCAAACCGTCCTTCGGACTTACGGCGCGTGCATAACATCGCGCGTTCCATCGTGATTCTCGACGAGGTGCAGACGCTGCCGCGCCGGTTGCTGGGACCGCTGCTGGACATGATGAAAGAACTGGCCGAGGACTGGGATACGAATTTTGTCTTTTCGACAGCGACTCAACCGGCCTTCGAACGGCCACAACATAAGAGAGACCTCCGGTGGGGCCCGGGAACACTCACCGAAATTGTGCGTGACCCGGCCTTGTTGCATAAGGCGCTCAAGCGTGTGGAGGTTCACTGGGAAATCGATCATGCAGTTGGCTGGCCGGAAGTAGCGCAGCGTATGACTGCCGCGCCCCAATGCCTGGCCATCGTGAACGTGCGCGACCACGCCGGCGAACTCTATGAAGAGGTGTTGCGCGTTGCGGAGAAAAAGGGCCTGTATAAGGAGGGAGTGTTTCATCTTTCTACGCGCATGTGCGCGGCGCATCGGCTGCGTGTGCTGGAAACAATTCGCAAACGCTTGAAGGCGGGCGAATCGTGCCATGTGGTATCGACGCAGCTGGTCGAAGCTGGCGTGGATATTGACTTTCCGCTGGTGCTCCGTGCGCTGGCTCCCCTGGATTCCATCGTTCAAGCTGCCGGACGCGCTGACCGTGAGGGAAAGATCACTGCTGCGTTGGGCCAGCCTGGTGGAAAGGTGATTGTCTTTCTTCCCGAAGATCACAAGCTGCCTCCAAATGAATACAAAGAAGCGGCTGGAATCGCCGAAGCAATTGCGAAGGATGAGAATGAAAGCGGTGGTAGTGTGCAGGTGGACTCCGTGGATGCAGTCAGTCTCTACTTCGAGCGGTATTACGGTGGAAGTGGAACAGACCTCGGGCTGAAGTTGGTGGAACACCGTGAGCATGAGCGGTTCGCAACGCTGGCCCAAGAGTTTGAGATGATTTCGAACCGGACGCGGGATGTTTTTGTTCCCGACGATGAGGAAGCGCAGAAGGCAATCGAGCGATTGCGTATCTCAGGGGAACTCACACTATCGTTACGCCGCGCGTTACAGCGTCACATTGTTGGGTTGAGCCCCTCGGAGTTCCAGAAAGCAAGCGGAGTTGTGGAGCGGGTGGCATCGGCGGCCGTGGATGAGATTTGGGTTGCCGTGGATCAGGCTTATGACGAGCAACTAGGGTTAATTTTCGATCCAGAGGTGGATCGATTAGTCCTTTAACATAGGCGCAAATTGCGCATCGTTTGATATTGACAGGCCATATACATGTCCTTAGAGCGCCGATTTGGAGGCATAGAGTTTATGTGTAAACTTTCCCAGACGTTCGTCGTTGTGACTTACGAAAGGAATCGAGGAGAGTTGCATCCATGTCCATTCCAAATGTTCGCGTTAGGGTCTCCGGTCAGTTTGCCTGTTTCACGCGGCCGGAGGCCAAGGTTGAACGATTCTCTTACCCTGTAATGACGCCCTCGGCCGCGCGCAATGTGCTGGATGCGATCTGCTGGCGCCCGCAGATGCGCTGGATTGTCACCAGCATTACCGTGCTGAAGCCAATCTGCCTGATGAGCGTTCTCCGCAACGAAGTCCAAAGCAAGGTATCGCCGGTGGCAATCAAGAAATGGATGCGCGATGCATCTACCTTTGAGCCGCTCGTGGCTGGGGCGGGCAACGGAACAGATGGAACGCCGCGAAATACCACTCTGCTGCGCGATGTCGCCTACTGGATCGATGCATACCCGCATGTATTCGACACTTCCGGCGACAACACGCCCGTAAAGTATGTCGAGATGCTGCAGCGGCGTGTAGAGAAGGGGCAATGCTTCCAGCGGCCTTATCTTGGCTGCCGCGAGTTTGCGGCTGATTTTGGCCCTCCGCGCGAAGAGGACCAGCCCATCCCCGACTCGATGGAAATTGGCCGGATGCTCTATGACATTGCCTTTCTTCCAGAGGGGAATCGAGCGGCATTCTTTGAAGCGCGCCTGGAGAATGGCGTTATGGAGACGCGGCCGGAAGCGGTTTTGTCCGACGAAAGCCGACGCCAGGAGGTGCTCGAATGCTCGTACAGGCGCTAGCCGAATACGCGGACCAATATCTGGCCGATGAGTTGAACGATGCGGCCTGGGAGATGAAGCCAGTGCCATGGCTGCTCGAAATCTCCAGGCAGGGGACGTTTCTGAATGCTACCCCGCGCATGACGACGGAGACGCGCGGCAAGAAGCAAGTGCAGGTTCCCAAGCAGATGAGCGTGCCCCGGTCGCCGGTGAACCGCAACAGCGGGGAGCATCCGCTGCTGGGTACCGATGACATTGCATACGTTCTCGGCATTGGCCCATGGACTCCCGACAAGACCACCGACAAAGAGAAAGCCGAAAAGCATCACGAAGCTTTTGTAGCTCTCATCGGCAGAGCTGCGGCCGACACCGGAGACGCAGCGCTGGGGGCTTGCGCCCGCTTCTATGCCAATTCGGAACAGGTGGAAAGAGCATGCAATGCCTTGAAGGATGCGAAGGCCGGCACGCTCGTTGCTCTTTCAGCAGGTGAACCATTGGTGGAGCGCGAAGCTGTGCGACAGTTCTGGCGCAAGGATTACCAGGCTGCCTCTGCTGAATCCGTGGAAGGCAACGTGGGCGAGTGCATGATCTCAGGAGCACTCGGCCCCATCGCACCTACCCACCCGAAGATCAAAGGTGTTTCAAACCTCGGCGGGAGAGCCGAAGTCGGCTTGATGTCCTTCGATAAAGAAGCCTTCCGCTCTTATGGATGGAAGCAGAACCAGAACAGTCCCGTCTCGCCGGACCGCGCGCTAGCTTATGTACTGGCGTTCAACGATCTGCTGAAGCAGGACAAGGGCCGGCGCAAGGACATTGCAGGCATCGGCTTCTTGTACTGGCTCAAGAACCCGGCGGACTTGGATGCGCTTGACCTGATGGACCGGGCAGACCCAAGCCAAGTGAAAGAACTTCTCAGTTTCGATCCGCGGAGTGAGCCTGATGCAAACCGCTTCTACATGGTCGCCGTCTCCGGCAATGGCGGGCGGCTTCGTGTACATCACTGGGCGGACCTTGCACTTACGCGGGTTAAAGAGAACCTGAAGAATTGGCACGAACAACTGCGCGTTGAGGTTCCTTGGGACGAACCCGCTCCCGTTCGGCTATGGCAATTGCTGTATGCACTGGACCGGGAAGGCAAGCCCGATGACCACAAAGTATTGGCGTTGCTGCGCCGGGGCATTGAGGGCGTTCCGCTTGGCTACTCGGTGCTTTCGACAACGCTCACGCGCCTCCGGTACCCAGGCGTGAGCGACGCAAAGGAAAAGGCAGGAGACAAAAAGAGAGATCCCATGTCATTGGCTAGACTGCGCGTGCCCATCGGACTGATTCGCATGTGCATCAACGATCTGTTTCGACAACAGGAAGGAGCAAGAAAAATGAGTGAAGGACTGGACCCCACCTGCCCATTTCCGGCATACGTTTGTGGCCGACTGATGGCGGAGTTCGAAAACCTGCAACGCTCGTCAAGTGAGAGCGAAGTGAATTCATCGATCCTAGATCGCTACTTTGCTTTGGCATCGACGTATCCCGCCGTCGCTTTCCCGAAGATTGAGAGTCTTGCGCAAAAGCATCTGCGCAAGCTGCGCCGGGACAAGCCGTCCGCTGCGTATGCCATTGACGGTCGGCTTCAAGAGTTGCACAACCTCCTTCAACCATCAGCGAGCGGCGCCTATCCAGGCAAGCTTGGGCTCGATGGCCAGGGGCTTTTTGCCCTCGGCTACTACCACCAGAAGGCCCGGTCTCGTTCTCAGGCGCAGAATCGCAAGCAAGCCAACGATGCCGCTAACGAATCCCTTAACGAATCTACCGATCAGGAGAAAAACCAATGAGCACGATTGAGAACCGCTACGACTTCATCTTCTTGTTTGACTGTGAGGACGGCAACCCGAATGGAGACCCGGACTCAGACAACAGTCCGCGCTTTGATCCTGAGACGTTTCAAGGGCTCGTCTCCGATGTTTGCATAAAGCGCAAGATTCGGGACTATGTGTCGTACTCCACTATCGCCGGCTCGGTTAAAGAGCAGAATAACCGCATCTTTGTACAAAGCGGCAGCACGCTTGAAAGCCGCCAGCGGGAACCCTTCGAGAAATGGGAGGGCGAGGATAAACCTGTAGCCGACGGCAAGGACACCAAGCCGACAGACATCGAGAAGGCCCGCCGGTGGATGTGCAAGAACTTCTTCGATGTGCGCGCCTTCGGTGCAGTGATGAGCACGACGGAATTCAATTGTGGACAGGTGCGCGGCCCGGTGCAAATCACGTTTGCACGCTCTATTGACCGTATCCTGCCTACCGAACACACCATCTCCCGCCAGGCATTTACGGGCGAGAAGGACATTAAATCCGGCACGGGAACGCTGGGGCGCAAGTACACCATCCCATACGGCCTCTATCTCGCACATGGCTACATCAACCCTGTCTTTGCCGCAAAGACCGGCTTCAACGATGATGACCTCAAACTCTTGTGGAAGGCGCTCGCTAATTTGTTTGAGTTGGACCGCTCCGCGGCGCGGGGCACCATGGCCACGCGCGGGCTTTACATTTTCAAGCACGAGAGCAAGCTTGGCAACGGTCAAGCGCAACGGCTCTTCGAGTCAATCAAAGTCGAGAAGAAGCCAGACGTTGAAAGCCCGCACGCTTTCACGGACTACACCGTTGTGCCTCCCGATCCCAGTTCGCTGCCGGAAGGCATTACCCTCATCGACGGTCTCGTATCAACCCGTCCCAATTAAGGCGGAACGGCATGTATACAGAAGAGGACCTCCTCCCGCTCTCCGGTCTCCAACATCTCGCCTTCTGCGAACGGCGCTGGGCGCTGATTCACCTGGAGCAGCAGTGGGAGGAGAACCTCTTCACCGCTGAGGGCAAACTGCTGCATGACAAGGCGCACTCGGCGGAAATCGAATCCCGCCCCGAGGTGCTGGTGCGGCGCGCGCTTCCACTGCGGTCCTTTCGCCTCGGCATCTCTGGACAAGCCGACATCGTCGAGTTCCTCCCATGCGAGGCTTCTGAGCCGGGCGTTCCGATGCCGCGCCGCAAAGGGCTCTGGAAGCCGTATCCGGTCGAGTACAAGCGGACCCGCGACCAGCATGGCAGCATGGCCTATCACATTCAGCTTTGCGCGCAGGCGCTTTGTCTGGAAGAGATGATGCACGTACCCGTTCCCGTAGGCGCTGTCTTTGACGGCAAAGCAAAGCGCCGCGATCTGGTGAACTTCGACGAACCGCTTCGTCAAGAGGTCGAACGCCTCGCCGCCCGCATGCACCAGATCCTTCAGTCTGGCAGAACGCCACAGGCCGTCTACGCGAAGAAATGCGACGGCTGCTCCATGAAGCCCGTTTGCCTGCCCACGGTCGCCGGATCAGCCAGCGCATCGCGTTATCTGAGCCGCGCAATTGACGCCAGTCTCAGACAGGCTTCTGGCAATGGCTCCAGCAAAGATGAGGACCAGTCCCGATGAGAAAGCTCCTCAACACGTTGTATGTCACCATTCCCAACGCCTATCTCAGCAAGGATGGTGAAACTGTTCTCGTTCGCGTCGAGCAGGAAACCCGTCTTCGTGTACCGATCCACACGCTGGAAGGAATCGTCTGCGTCGGCGTGGTCTCGATGAGTCCTCCCCTGATGGGATTCTGTGCAGAGCACAACGTCGGCGTGAGTTTCCTCAGCGAGCACGGTCGCTTTCTTGCCCGCATCCAGGGTCCTATCCATGGCAATGTCCTGCTGCGGCGGGAGCAGTACCGCCGTGCCGACCGGGACGCAGATTCCGCCGTCATAGCAAAGTCTATTCTGCTGGCGAAGATCGCTAACAGCCGCACATCGCTCTTGCGTGCTGGCCGTGAGCACTCTTCAGAGACTCTTGATCGTGCCTCTACGCAGCTTGGCCAATCGCTGCGCCTGCTCGCTTCTGCACCTTCGCTCGATGGACTGCGTGGAGTTGAAGGAGACGCCGCGCAGACGTATTTCGGAGTCTTCGATGAACTCATCCTGCACCAGAAGGAGGAGTTTTTCTTTCATGGGCGGAGCCGGCGTCCCCCACTTGACAATGTCAATGCATTACTGTCGTTTCTCTATGTTCTGTTGGCGCACGACATTGCGTCTGCTCTGGAAACAACCGGCCTCGACCCCGCTGTTGGATTTCTGCATCGTGACCGTCCCGGCCGCGCCGGCCTTGCTCTGGATCTCATGGAGGAGCTGCGCCCGGTATTGGCCGACAGGCTTGCGCTTACCCTCATCAACCGCCGTCAGGTAGCCGGAAATGGATTCTCCCGCAACGAGTCCGGCGGGGTGACTATGAACGATGCCACACGCAAAGAGGTCCTGGTCGCATGGCAGTTGCGCAAGCAGGAAGAGGTTCTCCATCCATTTCTGGCCGAACGCATTCCCTTTGGCCTGGTTCCCTACGCACAGGCTCTTTTGTTGGCGCGTTGCCTGCGCGGCGATCTCGACGCCTACCCTTCCTTTATCTGGAGATGACAAAGCATGATGGTGCTTGTGACTTACGACATGGGTACGCAGTCCGAAGATGGAAAGCGCCGCCTGCGGCAAATAGCTAAACTGTGTCAGAATCATGGTCAGCGGGTACAGTTCTCGGTCTTTGAGTGTCTCCTTGAACCTGCCCTGTGGGTTGAGTTTCGCGCCAAGCTCCTCGCGATCATCGACCCCTCCGTCGATAGCCTACGTTTCTACTTCCTGGGGGCCAACTGGCAGAGACGCGTGGAACACGCTGGAGCCAAACCCAGCTACAACCCGGAAGGCCCGCTGATTCTTTAGCGCGAATCTCAAGCAAACAGTCCCTCTCCGGGAGGTTCGCGCTTGTGTTATCCCATTCACTTCATATGCATTACACAGCAATGCTCCTTTTCGTAGCGTTCCATACACCCACTTTTGGCAGAGTTCGCGCAATGGACAGGCTAGGATGCTGAAACTAAAACTGCTACAGTAGAGCAGTCGCGCCCCACGCGGGGCGCGTGGATTGAAACTGTCCTACCTGCGCTTGCGGTGACCGCCTCACACCGTCGCGCCCCACGCGGGGCGCGTGGATTGAAACAGATTTTGGGTATCTGAAATGCCATTCGCTTTGATGTCGCGCCCCACGCGGGGCGCGTGGATTGAAACAAATTGTTACTCATCTGCTGTTGCTCGAGTGTCGTCGCGCCCCACGCGGGGCGCGTGGATTGAAACAAGTTAAGCGATAAACAGATTGAGGATGTGGCAGTCGCGCCCCACGCGGGGCGCGTGGATTGAAACAGCAGCTCCGCGCCGGCCAGGGCCGCCGTGTTGCGGTCGCGCCCCACGCGGGGCGCGTGGATTGAAACGCTTCTAAGGCGTCG
>Ga0326728_10006467_pt1 | contig 31502 bp, 21 predicted proteins | sample MB3enrmetagenome_FD_207602 | JGI IMG/M metagenome (GOLD analysis project Ga0326728, IMG submission 207602) | Lab enriched peat soil microbial communities from McLean, Ithaca, NY, United States - MB31MN | ecosystem: Environmental > Terrestrial > Soil > Wetlands > Peat | place: USA: New York...
GTCAGAATAAGGAAAAGTCAAGCCCCGCGAAGATTTGCAAAAATGCCGCCAAACCGAACTTGGAGTAGAAACCCCGGTAAACAAACGAACTGGAGCCGCCGCCGTCCCCTCCCTTACGGAATCACCGTCCCGGGGGAACGTCGTCCGCAGTCGGAACTGGCCACTTTCGGCTGGCATCTCTAACCGGTTTAGTGCATAACTGAAAAATTCGTTTTCGCTTCGCAAAGAAACTCCCTCCCTATCCTTACAGAGGAACGTACCGCGTGCGAATCAACGCGCAAGTTTTGTCTGACTGGCACCTCTTTGTCATCGTTTTGAAACAGTGCTTTGGTAGGCTCTGAAAACACCCCTTAGGGTTTTTATTCAAAACAAGGAGTACGAATGTTTCAAAGCTTCAGAAGTCGACTACGTCACAGCTTCGGCCGCGCCGTCGCGGCTCTGCTGCTTAGCCTGATTTTCTCCGTTGGTGCCGCTGTGGCTCAGTCCACGTACGGTGCGATCCTGGGAACCGTCAAGGATAATTCCGGCGCTGTCATTCCGAAGGCTTCGGTAAAGGCCACCAATACGGACGAGAATACGAGCCGGGAGGCTACAACAAATGGAAATGGTGACTATGAGTTTCTGAATATTGTGCCGGGCCACTACAGAGTGGAAGTGACTGCCCAGGGTTTTGAGCGCTTCTCGGCGATGGACTTGACCCTGGTTGCCCGTCAGACGCTACGTGTCGATGCAGCGATGCAAGTAGGTCAAATGTCGCAAACGGTTTCAGTGGAGGCATCGGAGGTAGGTGTTATCGCCACCGATTCCCAGGTGATTCAAGAAACGTTCGATCCGCAGGCGCTGCTGAACCTGCCGGCGAACATCCGAGCCAACGGCAACACGAGCCCCTACCAGCTCATTCAGGTGTTGCCCGGCGTACAGGCCGACGACAGCGGCAACTTCTCGATTGCAGGCGGCATCCCATCCCAGACGCAGTACTCGCTCGACGGAATTTCGATCACGGACGTGACCGGGAATCAGCCGCTGTCCAACGCATTTCCATCATCAGAGTCCATCGCCGAAATCAAAGTGCAAGGCGTCGGCAACAACGCTGAGTACGGCCAAGTTGGCGACGTGACCACGGTCTCGAAAAGCGGCACGAATCAATTTCACGGCGATACATTCTGGTACACGCAGAATGCCGCGATGAATGCCATCAACTTCGGAGAAACGTCCAAGCCCAAGCTCATCGCCAATGACTTTGGTGCGTCGATAGGCGGACCGGTCCTCATCCCGCATTTCTACAACGGAAAGGATAAGACCTTCTTCTACGGAACCTATGAAGGATTCCGTTACCCGCAAACTCAGCTTAAACAGGAGGAGGTGCCGACGCAGGCCATGCTAAGCGGCAACTTTAACGGTAACGGCACGGTCATCGATCCGACAACCGGGCAGCCGTTTCCGAACGACACGATTCCAGCCAGCCGGATTAACCCTGTGTCCCAGAAGTTCCTGTCGTTTTTCCCCGCTCCGAACGCCGGCGACCTAAACACGCTCCACGCTGCCAATTACATTATCAACGGCGATGCAAGCTATCACTCCGATCAATACGACGTTCGAATCGACCAATATCTCAATTCGAAACAGTCGATCTTCGGCCGCTGGACCTGGAAAGACATTGGCAATACTTCCCCCAACGACCTGCTGGTGCCTCCGAACAGCAATATCGATAACTATCGCCTCCTGGTGATCGCCTATAATTACGCGTTTCTGCCCAATTTGCTCAATGAAGTGCGCTTCGGCTTTACTCGCGAAGACCGGGGGAACACGAACTCCTTCAACGGTGCGGCGTTCGAGCAGTCGCTGGGACTTCAAGGCCTAGTGGGGCTGCCGGCGTTTTTCAACGGTCTGCCCGACGTCGAGATCAATAATCTTCAGGGCCTGGACGCCGACCGCTTGGAGGGCATCACGCACAGCCGGACATTGCAGGCAGTCGACAATCTGACCTGGACTCTTGGCAAGCACACTATGAAGTTTGGATTCGATTACCGGCATATCCAGGCGATCGACCCGCTCGGCTTCCTGAGTGGAGACAATTACGGGGGGTTCAGCTTCAGCGGTCAGTTCAGCCAAGTGCCGTTCGGCGACTTTCTGCTCGGCATTCCCGCCTCTACGGATTTCGACGACGTGAAGCAGGACAACGACGGCATCACCAACCACTACAATGCCTATGCGCAGGATAGTTTCCGCGTCAGCCCCAAGCTGACCCTGGAGTACGGGCTACGATTTGAATTCCATCCGGGTTACGTTGACGCCTCCGGCAACATAGGCAACTTTAACCCCAATATAGCGAGGTCAGGCGCGGTTATTTATCCCGACGGTTCAGCCGGTCTGCTGGCCCCCGGTTTTCTCGAAGGCGCCAACGCCTGCATGCCATATGGAAGCTCAACAGGGCCTAGCCTGAACGGTGCACCTTGCATGCCGGTTCTTTCCGCCAGCCAAGCCGGGCTTCCCGAAAGCCTGCGCACCGCCCCGGTCCGGTTTATGCCACGCTTCGGTTTTGCCTACCGGCCTTTCGACAACAAGACCGTGTTTCGAGGCGGCTACAGTATCTACAACACCGAGGTGCTGGGGTCTATCTACTACGCGCTCACCGGGACTCTGCAATCCGCGACCTACACCTACAACAACACCATCACGAATGGCGTTCCTGCCATTGTGTGGCCGAACGTGAGGACCGGCGGCTCCGGCGTCGTCGCGTCGGCTCCAGGAACCGACTATTTCGGCACGGCGAACCAGATCAACTACAAGGATCCATATTCCGAGCAATGGAATTTCTCGATCGACCGCGACCTGGGCTTTAACACCGGGCTGCGCATCTCGTACATCGGCATGGAGACTCACGATCTGGTGTGGGCGCCGAACTTGAATCAGTCGAACTACTCCACCACGTACTACACCCAACAGCCTTTGAGCAGCCGTCCCTTCCCGAACTGGGGTGTGGTCAATACCCGCGCGATCGGCGCAAACTCCAGCTACAACGCAGCCCAGTTGGAAGTGAACCACCGCTACAAAAGCGGATTGACGTTGAACTCAGCGTACACCTTTGCGAAAGATCTAGCTGACAATCAGGGATACACCCCTGGCAACGGCAATTTTAGTTTTGCCGGTGAGAACGCCGGATCCCGCACGATGGATGCGCTCGACCTGAAGCACGAATACGGTTCGGTATTCGGCGTGCGAAAGAACCGCTGGATCACATCCGCGATTTACGATTTGCCGGTTGGCCGCGGCCGCCAGTTCGGATCCAGCATGAATCGTCTCTTCGACGGAATTGTTGGCGGCTGGCAGTTCAGCTCGATTTTCCTGTGGCAGAGCGGACCGTACATGTCGCCCTACTTCGGCGGCGGCGATCCATCAGGCACGGGGTCGGGTATCATCGGGCGCGCTCAGGCTCCCGATCTAGTCGGCAACCCCACTTTAAGCAATCCGACAGCGGGCAATTGGTTCAATGCGGCCGCGTACACTTGCCCCGGCGTCCCCGGATGGCAGGTCGGCACGCCTTGTCTCATTGGAACCCAGGGGAATGGCGCTCCGATCGGACGTTTCGGCAATGCCGGTATCAGCACGGTGGTTGGTCCAGGCATGGTGAACTTGAACGCAGGCTTGTCCAAGAGTTTTCTGATTACCGAGAGCGTCAAGATCAGGATCCAGGGGTCGTTCACGAACGTGCTGAACCACTTGAATCTGGCCAACCCGGTGATGGCGATCGACAGTTCCAGCGTGGGTCAAATCACGAGCGCCCGGCCGGCCGACTTTGGCGGCAACCGTACGGGCCAAGTGGGCGCGCGCATCGAGTTCTAACTTTCCTTCAGTTCGATTTCGTCGTCGGGGACCTCCGGAATGGGGGTCCCCATTTTTTTAGCGCGACAGCCGCCAGCAGAAGTGCGGCTGGGTCGACGGGAAGGCGATAGCGGGCGGACGCTAATGTGAGATAGGACACCAGCGGGTAGACGATCACAAAGATAGCGGCGGGAAAAGCATGCGGGCTGCGCTCGCGATAGAGCGCCACGATTCCGAATAACGCGCCGATAGCGGCCAGAATATTGAATAGCAACAGTCCGCGGTAGCGGAGTGAGCGCGCATGCAGAAAATCGCCGATAGGGGTTGCTGTCCCACCGGCCCAGAAAGCCACGAAGCGATTCCGGATCAAGCGCGCCTCGCGCCATGGATCCGCTAGCATGAAGCGAATCGCTTCCTGCTTCTTCTCCTCCATGTACGCGACTTCGCCCAACTGCACATACCTTTCGCGATCGGCTGAGTTGTCGATCGGATGCAACGCGCCCGCCCAGCCACCCCGCGTCTCCTCGTTGTTGCCCATCCACAGTTGCAGGCCCATGACGGAGCGTGACGGAATGAAGGCGTGGAAGACGGCGTAATTCCGTATCGTCCACGGCACGCAGCAGAGCGCGACGACGGCGAATGCGAGTGCCGGGTGGGCGATCCGGTGCGTGCGATACGCAAGCCAGCCCAATAGAAACGGAAGCAGCGAGGCCAGAGTCGCGTTAGTCATCAGGGCAAAACCCCACAGAAGGCCGTATCCCACCCAGCCGCGCAGGTTTGGGGATTCAGACAGAGCCAGGGTAGCCCACAGGATCGTCGCCGCCAACAGCGCCGAGAGCGAGACATCCCAAATCGACACAGTAAAGACGATCGCGTTAGGCCACACGGCCCAGAGCCAGGCAGCGATGGCGGCCGTTCCCAGGCCCGCTATCCGCTTGCCCGCAAAGAAAATCAGCACACAAACCAGCGTCGAAAAGAAAATGTTGATGAGAATCGCTGCTACATAGGAGGAAAACGTATAGATGCCGAAGAGACGGAAAATCCCGGCGACCAGTAGAGGATAAACGGGTGTCGTCCACGCTGTTGGCCCCGTGTCCGCGCGAAATGGGTCACCGAATCCTTTGCCTCGAGCCAACGAAGCGGCGATGTTCCCGGGTTCGAGCAGGAAGGGGATGGCACTCAAGGCCTGCCGGGAGCGAGGATGCTGATAGCCCCAGGCGTAGCCAAGACGCAAGCTCAGTGCAACCACTAAAATCAGCGGCAGAGCCGCCAGCGTCAGGAATATTCTTCGCACAAGTTGAGGAGGGCGCCGCGAAGACTCGCGTTACGAAGCGTCCGCAACCTCTGTTTTACAATATGAGTGCTGAGTCTTCCAATGGAGTTCGATTGTTCCGCCATAGCGAGCGCGGGGAGTTCCATCTACACGCTGGAAGACCAGGAACGGATGACCCGTTCCCGGAACTATTTCGCCTGGCAGGAACGTCTGGTCCGGCGAGAGCTTGGGCGGAGAGTTGTGGAGGTCGGCTGCGGCCTCGGCAACTTCACGGGAATGCTGCTCGATCGAGACGCGGTCATCGCGGTCGATTCCGAGCCCGCTTGCGTCGAACGGCTCAAGCAACGGTATCCGAACCGGGGAAATCTGCACGTGTTCGCTTGCGATGCGGGGAGTCCGGAGTTTCGAGGCCTCGCCAAGTTTCGCCTGGATTCCTGTGTCTGCCTGAACGTTATGGAACACATCGAAGATGATGCCGGAGCGTTGCGAGCAATGGCGTCGGTTCTCGCGCCTGGCGGCGTGATCGTGCTGCTGGTGCCGGCATTTCAGGCGCTGTACGGTCCGATCGACAAGAACCTGGGCCATTACCGCCGTTACAGCCGCCGATCCGCCATCCAGCTGGCCGAGGCCGCGGGCCTGCGCGTTCGCAAGGCTCACTACATGAACTTTCTTGGCTTTTTCGGCTGGTGGGCCAACTCCCACATTTTCCGGCGGCAGGCACAATCCGAGGAGCAGATCGGCATTTTTGACCGTTACCTGGTACCCTTTCTCTCACGTCTAGAAGATTGGGTTTGGCCTCCGTTTGGCCAGTCCGTGTTCGCAGTACTCGAGAAGCCGTGAAGATTTCCGTCATCATTCCGGTGTATAACGAATTCCGTACCTTCAACCAGGTGCTGGAGGGCGTGCGCCAGGCACCTCTGCCGGAAGGCTGCTCCAAAGAGATCATCGTGATTGATGACGGATCAACCGATGGGACGGCCCAAATGCTGTGGGAACACACGCGCGCCGGGATCATCGTCAGCCACCGTTCCACGGCAAATTTCGGAAAAGGCGCGGCGATCCGGACAGGGATCACGCTCGCATCCGGCGACATCGTGCTCATTCAGGACGGGGATCTGGAGTACGATCCGGACGATTACGCGCGCATTTTGGAACCGATGGTGCACGGCCGGGCGGACATCGTATATGGTTCCCGCTTCCTAGGTAGGCCCGTCGGCATGTCATTGAAGAACCGGGTCGCCAATCGCATCCTCACCGCTGCCGCGAACCTCCTCTACAACGCGTGTCTCACCGACGAAGCCACTGCCTACAAGGCGTTCCGCCGCTCTGTGCTCGAGGAGCTGCATCTCGCGTGCCGCCGCTTTGAGTTTTGTCCGGAAGTCACCGCCAAAGTGCGGCGGCTCGGGTACGCAATCCACGAAGTGCCCATCCACTACAACGCGCGGGGCATCGCGGAAGGCAAGAAGATTCGCGCGCACGATGGGTTTGCCGCCCTGTGGACGCTGGTGAGATACCGTTTTGCTCCACGCCGGACACTGGTCCGAACGGAAGCGATCGGTGCGCTGGTGGCCCACGGCAGTTCGCATTGAGGTCGATGTTTCTATTCGACCTGTTTCGGTCGTTCCTTCCGCTCCAAAATCCCCTCGGCTTTGGCTCGAGCGACTTCCTCGAACTCACGCTGGCCGTGACGTTGCTCCTGCTGGCGCTGATCTGGCGCCCGTGGATCCAACCCTACACACGCAAGCTTGCCACGAAAACCGGCTGGTGCATGCTGCTGCTGGCCATGCTGCCCGTCGTGCTTCGTCTGGCACTGCTTCCACAGCACCCGCTCCCTTCGCCTGACATCTATGACGAATTCAGCCACCTGCTCGTCGCTGACACGTTGCGCCACTTCCGCCTAGCCAATCCGCCGCATCCTCTGCCTCAATTCTTCGAAACCTTCTTCGTCTTGCAGGAGCCGACTTACAGCTCCATCTATCCGATCGGTCAAGGACTGATATTAGCTCTCGGCTGGACCCTTTTCGGTCACCCCTGGGCCGGCGTCGTTATTTCTATCGCGGCGTTTTGCTCGCTTTGCTATTGGATGCTGCGCGGCTGGACGACACCCGGCTGGGCGCTCGTTGGAGGGGTGCTTACGGTGATCGAGTTCGGCCCCCTGAATCAGTGGATGAACAGCTATTGGGGCGGCGCAGTGCCCGCATCGGCTGGCTGCCTGGTGTTCGGCGCGTTACCGAGATTGCGCGCGAGCGGCCGCCTGCGCGATGGCGCATGGCTCGGTCTCGGCATCGCCCTGCACTTGCTCACGCGACAGTACGAATCCATTTTCCTGTTCTTGAGCGTGATTCTGTTCTTTCTGCCGGACCTGCGAAGACCTGATTCCTTGCGCCGGCTCGCCAGACCGACGGCGGTAGTGCTGCTCGTTCTAGTTCCCGCCGTGGCCATGACGTTCTTACAAAACAAGCGCGTCACCGGGAGTTGGACAACGTTGCCCGAAATGCTCAGCCAATATCAATACGGCGTACCCGCGGGATTGACGTTTCAGCCTGAGCCCGTTCCGTACCATCCATTGACTCCGCAACAGGCGCTCGACTACAAGATGCAGCTCTCGTTTCGCGGCGCCCACAATGAGACCTTTGGAAGTTTTCTATTGCGTCTTGAGTACCGCGTTCGCTATTACCGCTTCTTTTTTCTCGCGCCTCTGTACCTCGTGCTGCCCATCTTCTTCGCGACGATCCGCGAGTACCGGTTTGCCTGGGTGGTAATTACTATCAGCGCCTTCGCGCTGGGCGTGAATTTCTTTCCGGCGTTCCAGTTTCACTATGTGGCCGCGGTCTCGTGCCTGTTCGTGTTGATGTGCGTAGTTGGCCTCGATCACTTGAGCCGGTTCTGCGTTCGCGGCTGGCCCGCCGGCCAGGATGCGGCCCTGCTGGTGATTTTTCTTTGCCTCATTCAGTTCGCGTTCTGGTACACACTTCACATCCTCGATGACCAGGAATTCTCGCTGGCCGCGCGGCAATATGAAACCTGGGACGCCATCAATCACCGGAATCCGGAACGCCGCATCGCGATCAACCACCAACTCGCACAGCTTCCCGGCAAGCTGCTGGTGTTTGTGCGCTACTGGCCGCAACACATCTTCCAGGAAGAATGGGTGTTCAATGGCGCCGATATCGATGGCTCTCGTATCGTTTGGGCCCGCGACCTCGGGGCAGCCGAGGATGAGAAGCTGCTGCACTACTATCCCGACCGCTCAGTTTGGCTGTTAGAACCAGACGCGCGGCCGCCGAAGTTGAGTCCTTACCAGCCGGAGCCGGTGGCGAAATAGCCATGTTCCTGTTTCAGCTATTTCGCTCCTTCCTGCCTCTCCACAATCCCATCGGTTTCGGCGCAAGCGACTTCCTTCTATTGGCACTGGCCGCGATGCTGGTCGCAATGGCAGTGGCCTGGCGGCCGCTGGTTGACCCCTACGCTCGTAGCCTCGCGGCTCGTACGGGCTGGTGCATGCTTCTGTTGGCCGCACTCCCCATCGCGCTGCGCCTCTTACTGCTGCCTCATCATCCTGTCCCGGCACCGGGCGTCTCCGACGAATTCAGCCACCTGCTGGTTGCCGATACGCTGCTGCACTTCCGCCTGGCGAATCGCACGCACCCCTTGCACCAATTCTTCGAGACTTTCTTTGTCGTGCAAGAGCCGACTTACAGCTCCATCTACGCGCTGGGTCAAGGCATCCTGCTGGCCGTTGGCCGGATGCTCTTCGGTTATCCGTGGGCGGGCGTGGCTCTCGCCACCGCGGCCCTCTGCTCGTTGTGTTACTGGATGCTGCGCGCATGGACCACGCCCGGATGGGCGCTCGCTGGCGGCCTGCTGTGCGTCGTACAGTTCGGCCCTCTTAACCAGTGGATGAATAGCTATTGGTGCGGCTCTCTGCCCGCGGCTGCCGGATGCCTGGTGTTCGGCGCGCTGCCACGGCTCCGGGAGAGCTTTCACATCCGTAACGCGGCGCTGCTGGGGCTAGGGCTCGCGATTCACCTGCTCACTCGCCCGTACGAGTCCGTCTTTCTGTTACTGAGTCTCGTTCTGTTCTTTCTCCCGGCGCCGCGTAATCTCGTGCGGGCGCTGCCGGTCGTGGTTTTGGTTGTAGCGCCGGCGATCGCCTTAACGCTCGCCCAAAACAAGCAGGTCACCGGCAGTTGGACTACGCTTCCATACATGCTCAGCCGCTATCAATACGGCGTGCCGGCCACCTTCACCTTTCAGGCGAATCCCACGCCACATCGCGACCTCACCCGGGAGCAGCAATTGGACTTCGAGGAACAGTCGGCTGTCCATGGAAAAGATGCCGACACGGTAGGCCGCTACTTCGCGCGTCTTGCTTACCGCGTGCGTTTCTACCGCTTCTTTTGGATTGCCCCGCTCTACGTAGCGCTGCCGTTTTTCTTCGTGGCGTTGCGAGAGTTCCGTTTTGCGTGGGTAGTCATCACGCTAATCCTGTTCGGCCTTGGCGACAACTTCTATCCGTACTTTTATCCCCATTACATCTCAGCTTTGACGTGCCTCTTCGTCCTGGTTAGCGTGATAGGGCTCGAGCAGCTAAGCCGGCTGACGATCCGCGGCTTGCCCGCCGGCCAGGATGGCGCGCGCTTTCTCCTGTTCCTTTGCGCTGCGCACTTCTTATTCTGGTACGGCATTCACCTCTTTGATGATGCGAAATGGGCCGCCGCGCTTCGAGAATATCAGACCTGGGACATCATCAATCACGACGATCCCGGAGGACGGATTGCCATCAACCATCAGCTCGCGCAAGTCCCGGGAAGGCAACTCGTGTTCGTGCGCTACTGGCCGCAGCACACATTTCAGGAGTGGGTGCACAATGCCGCCGATATCGACAGCGCCCGCGTTGTTTGGGCTCGCGACCTGGGCGCAACGGAAAATGAAAAACTCCGCCGCTATTACCCGGATCACACGGATTGGTTGTTGGAGCCGGACGCGTGGCCGCCGAGGCTTACGCCATATCAGCACCAAACTACGATGCAGTTCGAGACGGTGCCCTAGAGCGAACGCGGGCCGAGCGTATGCTGCACGGCCTCAGCCAGCGGAAGCGCGCTGAACGGCCTCTCAACCCTGCCCGCCGCGCCAGCCTGCAATTTTTCGCCAGCCGCCTCAGAAACCAGAATGGGTACGCTGGGCCGCACGCCCTTGAGCTTCTGCAGTGCGCCGGAGCTGCGTGTGTCCAGCAGCACGAGCGCCACTCTGCCCGCACTGTTCTGTAGAAGCGTCAACGCCTGCGTACCGTCTTCCACCAGGGCCACGTTGTAGCCGTATCGCTCAAGCGCGGTCTTGGCGATGAGCCGCTGGCTATCGTCGTTTTCGACCACCAGGATCGTCTTGCGAATGTCAATCGCACGTTCCGCCGAACCGGATAGATGAAAGACGCGCCGGATAGCCGCCGTCATACTTGTGGCCGTCGCGTAGTTGCCGTCCAGCTCCGCAAAATAGATCGTGCCCGCCATCGCTGCCAGGCACACCAGCGCCACGATCACATCAGCGTAGTCTTTGAACGACGGTTTCCTGTGCCCGTAGGGAATCTCGCGGCCTTGACCCACAGTCTGGGCCGCCGAGAACACCGCCTTCGGTGGTGTATCCGCTACCGAAGGAGCCGTCTTTCGGGCCATATCGATGCACTCCTCCCAAGCCGTCTCCGGAGTTCTCCGGATGCGGCGTTCAACCAGGATTTCTTAGTAAGGATGACGTTAACTCGAACGGCTAACTTTGGACAATCGGGCAATCACCCGGTGTAATAGTGACGTGGGTTTTGTTCTCTGGATCTCCGGCGACCTTGCCTGGGCGCAGGGGACGTACGAGTCGCGCGCCATCGGCTCAGCCGTCATCTCTGTGACGGACCTGTTTCAATATCGCGACTTCCGCCCCGCGCGTCGCCCTCCGAGTGTCTTCGACCCCGGCTACGTAGGCTGGTTCGCGTCACTCTCGGACGTAAATGCCCGGCTGCGCAGGACAAGAGGCGGTGTGCTAATGTCCAAGTATGATTCCTATCAAGGAGGCCGTCGAAAGCGCAGTAACATTCGCACAGGGCGTTCTTGAACCTGTTCGAACAGGCGCCATCTTGCTTGAGGAGGTCGAAGCGCGTACAGCGAATGGAAGAGATGTCTGGCTCATTACACTGAGTTTGCCGGACCCCTCTTACCCGATGTCTTTTAGTGCGGGACACCGTCAATACAAAACCTTCACCGCGGACGGCCAAACTGGGGAAGTGCTTTCCATGAAAATCAGGCAGTTGAGTACTGCGGCGTGAGTCCGATTGAGGAACTAATCGAGAAGCACCGCGCCAATGGGCTGTTGATCGATGCGAACCTTCTGATCCTATACCTCATCGGCAAAACGAATAAGGACCGGATCCCAACCTTCAAACGCACTCAGCAATACACAATTTAGGACTTCGACCTACTCAACCCGTTGACTGCCAGGTTCCAGAAGCTCATCACCACACCGCATGTCCTCACCGAGGTTAGCAATCGCGGCTCTCCATGGCAAGGAACTGACTGCCTTTCGCACATGGCTCAAGAACACAGTTCCTGAGATGCAGGAGTTCTATGACGAAAGCCGACGTGTAGTCCAGGAAGACAGTTTCCAGTCACTCGGCTTAGCTGACGCTGCCATAACCCTCGCCACAAGACACGACTTTCTCGTGCTGACCGGCGACTTGGAACTGTACATCACCCTTCTAAAACGTGGCGTGGACTCCATCAACTTCAATCACATCCGCACTTTCTTTTGGCGGCACTAACCTACAGCCCCGCCCTCTTCCACAACTCATCCACCCGCTGTCTCACGTCGCTCGACATCCGGATCACGCCCGGCCACGGCCTCGTAAACCCTTCGCCGGGCCACTTGCGCGTGGCGTCGATTCCCATTTTCGAGCCGTAGTCTGGCAGACGGCTCGCGTGATCGAGCGAATCAACCGGACCCAGCGTGAACTCGATATCGCGCTCCGGGTCAATATTGTTGAGTGCTTTCCAAGCCACCTCGCTCACATTCTGCACGTCCACGTCCTCGTCCACAACTACGATGCACTTGGTGAACATTGCCTGCCCCAATCCCCAGATCGCACTCATTACTTTCCGCGCGTGCCCGGGATACGACTTGCGCATCGCGACCAGCATCAGATTGTGAAAGATGCCCTCCGCCGGCATGCAAATATCGCGGATCTCCGGCAGTTGCAGACGCATCAAGGGCAGAAAAATCCGCTCGATCGCCTTGCCCATGTAGTAGTCCTCCATCGGCGGCGGTCCGACGATCGTAGCAGCGTAAATCGGCTCCTTGCGCTGCGTGATGCAAGTCACATGGAAGACTGGATATTCATCGGCCAGAGAATAGAAGCCCGTGTGGTCCCCGAATGGGCCTTCCGTTCGGTGCTCGCCCAGTGGCACGTAGCCTTCGAGGACGATCTCGGCGTTCGCTGGCACCTCCAGATCGCACGTCTGGCACCTCACCATTTCGACCGGGCTCGAACGCAGAAACCCTGCGATCATCATCTCGTCGAGATCCGGTGGCAGCGGCAGAATGCTGGAATACATCGTCACCGGGTCAGAACCGACCGCCACCGCAACCTCCATGCGATCCTTGCCGGATTGCGCCAACATGCGCCGGTAATGCTCCGCCCCTTGCTTGTGAGTTTGCCAGTGCATCCCTGCGGTGCGCGCATCGTACACCTGCATACGATACATGCCGCAGTTGCGCTTGCCCGTCTCCGGATTTTTCGAGAACACCATCGGCAGCGTGATGAACCTTCCGCCATCCTCCGGCCAGCACTGCAACACCGGATAGTCGTGCAGCGAAAATCCTTCGTGTTTGACGACCTCCTGGCACGCGCCTTTCGAAACCATCTTCGGAAAGAATGCCCCCATTTCGGCCAGTTTGGGCAACATCTTCAGTTTGCCGATGAGGCCTTCCGGCATTCGCATCTCGAGGTACTCCGCGATGCGGCCGGCGACCTCTTCGACCGAGTCCACCTCGAGCGCCAGTTCCATGCGCCGCATGCTGGCGTAGCTGTTGATGAGCACCGGTATCTGGTAGCCCTTGGGCCGTTCGAACAGCAGCGCCGGGCCCCCGGATTTCACCGCGCGGTCGGCAAACTCGGCGATTTCCAGCACCGGGTCCACTTCAACCGTAATCCGTTTCAGCTCGCCTTCTTGTTCTAGTTTGCGAATGAATTCGCGCAGATCGTCGTAGGCCATCGGAGAGAGTTCTATTATGACGGCAGGCAGGAGCGAACCGCAAAGGTTCTAGACCACAGCAGAATGCATGGTTTGCTCAATCACCGCGAACAGTTCTGCGGAGTTGATGGGCTTGGACACGTAACTGTTCATGCCGGCCTGGAGACACCGCTCTTGATCACCCTTCATGGCATGGGCGGTCATCGCCACAATGGGTAGATGATGGCCAGTTCCGCGCTCCCGCTCCCGAATCGCCTGCGTGGCCTCGAAACCATCCATCTCGGGCATTTGCACGTCCATCAACACAAGATCAAACGGTTCTCTCTCGACCGCCGCCAGCGCCTCTCGGCCATTTCCCGCGACCACCACTTCGTATCCGTGCTTCTGCAATAGGCGCACCGCGAGCTTCTTGTTGACCGCGTTGTCTTCCGCCAGAAGGATGCGCAGTGCCTTCTGGGCCGAGGCGCCATCCGCGAGTGAGGCCCGTCCGGCCAACACGCCTTTCTCCTTAAGGATCCGCAGGATGGTCTTGCGTAATTCGGTTTGATGCACGGGTTTCGAGAGACGCGCCTGCACTTCTGGCTCGGAAGTCATGCGATCGTTCCCTTCCCCGGCGGAACTGAGCATAATAATGCCGAGTCTGCCCAGCTCTGGATTCCGGCCGATCCGCTCGACCAGCTCGAAGCCATCGGTTACTGGCATTTGCGTATCTGTCAGCACCAGGCTGAAAGGAGCGCCGCGTCCGGCTGCTTCCGCTAGCCTTTTTAGCGCCGTGTTGGCGTTCTCGGCCAACGTTGGCTCCATATGCCATTGGCGCAGGATGTCCTGTAGGATATGACGGTTGGTGGCATTATCGTCCACCACCAACACCGCGACGCCCTCCAAACTCGGCTGTTCCGTGCAATCCGCCTCAGGCATCTTCTTGCCCACACCAAATCGCGCGCTGAAATGGAAGATGCTTCCCCGCCCCGGTTCACTTTCCACCCAGATGCGGCCGCCCATCAGCTCCACCAGCCTCCTGGAAATTGTGAGCCCCAGGCCGGTGCCGCCGTACCGCCGGGCGGTCGATCCGTCGGCTTGCGTGAAAGCTTCGAATATCGTGGCTTGTTTTTCCTTGCTGACGCCGATTCCGGTATCGGAAACCGTGAAGTGCAAGCAAACGCGGTCCTCTTCCCGCGACTCCTGGTCCACCCGCAGGGTGACTTCACCCCGCTCGGTGAACTTGATCGCATTGCCTACCAAATTGGTCACAACTTGCCGCAGGCGGCCAGCGTCACCCACCAGGATTTCGGGAACTTCCGAGCGAATGTGGCAGTTGAGCTCCAGATCCTTCTCGTGAGCCCGCAGCGCCATAGCCCGCAGCGTGGAGTCCAAGCTGTCCTGTAGGTGGAAGGCAATCGATTCCAACTCCAGCTTTCCGGCCTCCATCTTGGAAAAGTCCAGAATATCGTTGATGAGCGTCAGCAAGGCTTCGCCGGAAAACTTGACCGCTTCCACATATTCGCGCTGGTCCGCAGTCAGCTCAGTGCCAAGCACCAGCTCCGTCATCCCCAGGATGCCGTTCATGGGCGTCCGAATCTCGTGGCTCATGTTGGCCAGAAACTCGCTTTTGGTGCGGTTCGCCGCTTCCGCGGTCTCCTTCGCCTTCTGTAGCTCGGCTTCGGCGCGCTTGCGCTCGGTGATATCCACCGCCACGGCCCCTAGAAATCGCTGGCCGGCTGCCTCCACGGGAAATTTGAACATCAACAGATCCCGGTGCGTCCCGTCGGGTGCCGGGATGGGTTCGATGAACTCGGCGGGTTTGCCCGTCTTCAGAACCGCGAGATCGTGCTCCCGGTACTCCGCCGCGGCCGCGGCGGACATCCAGTCGAAGGCTGTCTTGCCCTCGATCGCCAGCTGCGGTAGTGCCTCAAACGGCCGATTCACGTATACGTACCGGCCGCTGGCGTCCTTCAGGAACGCGTACGTCGGGCTGTGGTCCATGAACGCCGTGAATCGATCTTGCGCTTCGCGCAGCGCTTCTTCCGTACGTTTGATCACGCTGATGTCCATCATGGCGCCGATCATGCGTAGCGGCTTGCCCTTGCCATCACGGAGAATGTAGGCGCGGTCATACACGAAGGCGTAGGACCCGTCGGATCTGCGGAAACGATACTCACAGGACCAATGTTCCTCTCCCCCCTCTACCGCGGCGTTTGCTATGCCGAAGACCCGGTCCCGGTCCTCGGGGTGAACTTGTTCCACCCACCAGCCGATCGTGAGATCCGCCTGTTCCGGCGCATATCCGAATGCCGTGCAGAAACGCTCGCCTTGCCAGACGGCGTTTGTTGTGAAATCGACGTCCCAGACCGCGTCATTAGTCGCACGCACGACATATTCGAATCGCTGCTGCAAATTGGCTTCGCTTTCCAGGCGCCGCCGGATGATCTCCGTCTGCCGCCGGACGCGGCGCCGCAGAGCCACCACCCATCCCAGAACCACTAAGATGACCGCTCCTGTGCCTTCCACCACCAGCCCCGCGTGCTTCGCGGTCGACCAGGACGGGCGTTCCAGCACAACCACATCCTGAGGCGACCGGAGGAGAAGCAGAAAGCCATTTGGCTCCCGGTTCTCATCTACCTGCACCGAGCAGATCCCGGTCAGTTGCAGCAGGCTGCCTGGCTCCGCCAGACGGGAATGCTGGCCAGCCGCTTCGATCTCCGCCCCGAAATTGATCTTGCCCGCCTGCAAAACCAGAAATTGCTGGCCCGGCCGTCGGGAGACTTCTACTAGGCGAGCGCGAATCTGGATCAGATCGGCGTCTTGGCTTCCGTCGATCGCCTGTTCCGCCGTCACTGGGATCGCTTGGGGAGGCGAGCCCGCGCCGATGCGGTGAAAGATCGCATCCTCCAGCTTTGAACTGCACCGCTCCCGCCGAGATATCGAGCATCAAGCCGCCCTGCTCCATTTCGGCCGAACGCACGACGCCCTCGACCTCCACTCGCTGGCAGTCTAGAGCGCCAGACGCCAGTTCTTGCGCGCATACTCTCCTCGCGCGTGGCAGGGCACCTTCCGACAGAATGCGGATCTTGGCATCCGCCACATCCGACATGAAATCGGACGGCCTGCTGACTCCTTCGACCTCGACGTACTCTCCCGGACGCAAATCCGGCATATTCTGGAGAGGATTTACCCAAACAGCCCCCGTCCCATCCTGGACAAAAAGGTCGAGATGCGCGAAGTCGGAGTAGGTCACCACTCCCCGCAGCCGCACCGGATATCCGCGCTTGGCTTCTTCCAGAGAGATCTTGCGCAGTTGCTCGATTCGATGAATCGTGGGCAGGCCTCCCGCCGGCCGCCCTGCTCCATCACCCCAACAAACCAAGGCCGAGAGCGGGCCCAACAGCGCAGCTAGAGCCCGCGTCAGCCAGCATCGCGCAGAGCGGCTCGACCAATCGGGTGGACATACTCGTTCCAGCGGCACACGGCTCCGTTGGGCGGGCCGACGACACCCGTCCTCTGCTCATATCGGCAAAACCGGCGCCTGACTTTAAAGAGGTTTTCCCCAGGTGCATAAAGTTCGATTATCATTGCACTTCGGGGTCTTCATGCAAAATCGAATCGCTTTCGTCACCGGCGCCAGCCGGGGCATCGGACGAGCCTGCGCCCTCGCCCTCTCCTCCGCCGGCGCGCGCGTCGTGCTCGCCGCCCGCCAGGTTGACAAGCTCGAACAGGTGGCGGCCGAGATCCGCGCTGCCGGCAGTGATGCCTTCGTCGTTCCCATCGACATGGCCGCCCCAGATTCCATCCGCGCCGCCTTCTCCAAGGCCGCCAAGGAGTTCGGCCGCATCGACATCCTGGTGAACAACGCCGCCATCACCAAGGACGGTCTCGCCATGCGCATGAAACCGCAGGATTGGGACACCGTCATCGCCACCAACCTCACTGGCGCGTTCGTCGCCACCCAGCAGGTTCTGCTCGGCATGATGCGCGAGCGTTGGGGCCGCATCATTAACGTCACCTCGGTCGTCGCCGAGGCCGGCAATGCCGGTCAGGCCAACTACGTCGCCTCCAAGGCCGGGTTGATCGGATTAACCAAATCCCTTGCCCAGGAAATGGCCAGCCGCAACGTCACCGTGAACGCCGTGGCCCCCGGCTTCATCGACACCGACATGACCCAAAGCCTCGCCCAGGAGTTCAAAGACCGGCTCCTCGCCGCCATCCCGTTACAGCGCCTCGGCCGTCCCGAAGATGTCGCCGCCGCCGTCCGCTTCCTAGCCAGCGACGAAGCCGCCTACATCACCGGCCACGTCCTCAACGTCAACGGCGGCATGTACATGTAGCCCCTCTTTGCCTTTTGCCTTTTGCCTTTTCCTTACAGGTCTCCCGGCGATAGCTCATACGGACTCTGCGCATGCCGCACATACCCCTCCGCCTGCGCATACCCGCTCTCCAGCCCGCGAAAACGCGTCACCTGCGTCTGCAAAGCATAGTACCGGTCTGGCGTCTGGCTGGCATGCGCATAGCAAGCCGCCCGCTTCCGCTGCTCCACCGCCGTGATGTCCACGTAATGCGTCGGGCTGAACATCAGGGTATCTTCCCCGTTCGACACCTCGTAGTAGTAGAACGCGAACTTTTTCCCCATCCGCAGCCACGCATCATACGCCAGGTTGGAGATGGCTCGATGGTCGCGATGCCCGTCGATCGGCCACTGCGTGATTACCACGTCCGGCTTCTCAGTCTCCAGAATCTTCTGGAACGCATCATAATGCGCGCCATCCACCACCGCCTTGCCATTGAATTGGCCCGCAAACACCGGACGTGCTTTCAGAATCTCGCATGCCTTCGCCGCTTCCGCCATACGCAACGGCGCAGCGTCCTCCACCGGCTTTTCGAGATACCCCGAGTCCCCCCGGTTCAGATACAGCAGCACGACCTCGTGGCCCATATCCGTATACCGCGCCACCGCTCCCCCGCACCCGTACTCTGGATCTCCCGGATGCCCGCCCGCGACAATCACCTTGATCTTCCGCCCCGCCGGCTTTGCCGCGGCCGCCGCCACGAGCCCTGTCCCCGCAATCAACGTCCGTCGTGAAATCCCGCTCATTCCTGACACGCTACCATGAACCCAGACGCCCCATGCTCATCCTCATGGCCGGTCTCCCCGGTACCGGAAAAAGCACGCTCGCCCGCGCCCTCGCCGCTACCTGGCAAGGCGTCGTCCTCGATAAGGATGAAATCCGCAGCGTCCTGTTCCCGCCCGCGTTCGTCGAATACTCCGCCGAGCAGGACGATTTCTGCCAGTCCCTGATGCTCGATACCGCCGCCTACCTCCTCACCCGCCACCCCCATCTCCGCGTCTTCCTCGACGGCCGCACCTTCTCGCGCGCCTATCAAATCCAGACCGCCATCGCCCGCGCCAATCTCCTCGGCACGCCCTGGCGCATCATTATATGTGTCTGCTCCGACGCGACCGCCCGCCACCGCCTCGACCCCGCACACTCCACCCACCCCGCCCAAAATCGCAATTACGATCTCTACCGCAAGCTGCAATCCGAGTTCGACCCCATCCCGCCCCCGCACCTGGTCATCGACACCGACCGTCCCCTCGAAGATTGTTTCACTGCCGCCCAGGCATATTTGACCGCGTGAATACGCATACCCGTCCTCTTTGTGCCGCTTCATCAGGGTCGAGGTTTCGACAATTTTCTTCATGCAAGCAGCCGCGCTGCCAAGCCCGACTGTATTGATTGTCATAGCGGGTCTTCTTCCCCGCCCATCGACTTTGACAAGATCGCGCAGGGAGTGAAGGCGCGTGTCCAACGAGGGCTGCCTGGGATGCCACCCTGCCGGACACTCCAGTCGCCAAGGGCCTCGCTTTCAGGGGAGGATCAGCTCAATGACGAGTTGCAGTTCCACATCGACATGCGAACCCAGGAGTTCATCGCGGTCGGGATGCAACCCGCGGAGGCGCAAGGTGCAAAAGCCGATCTTTCGGTCGGCTTGAGTTCGCACCAGAACCGCCTGCGCCACCCACGGAAGCATCAGACTTTTTCAGGCACCGCGAACGGCTTGCGGTACTCGCGCCGGAACATGCGGTTGGCTTCCGCATCGCCTTTGCAGGAATAGCTAACGGGGTCGAAGTGCAGAGTCCGGCCCAGCCGGTACGAGATGTTCGCCAGGTGAACCAGCGTCGTCGAGATCGCGCCTTCGTCGATGGGCGCGAACAGGTCCGCCTGCTTGCGGCTGCGTACGACATCGATGAAGTTGACCCAGTTGTTGCCCAGATCGGCGCCGGACGGCCCCGGGGTCTGCTCGCGTCCGAGCCAGGTCTGGTACTTGCCGGAATCCTCGCTCCAGACCGCCATGTAACCCTTGGACCCGTAGAAAATCACACCGACGTTTTGCGGGTCGGGCTCCTCGATCCCGGCTTCGTGGTTCGTGATCCAATGGCGGACTTCGAATGCCATCATTTTCTTCGTGCCGCCGTCGTTGAATTCAAAGCTGGCGCTTAGCGTGTTGGGGGTCTCCTGGTCGTCGTCGAACATGAAGTGTCCGCCGATGGCGCTGACCTTCGTGGGATATTTCACGCCCAGTCCCCATCGGGCCATGTCGACCTGGTGACTGCCCTGGTTGCCCAGATCGCCGTTGCCGTAGTCCCAAAACCAGTGCCAGTTATAGTGAAAGCGATTCTGTGTGAAGGCGCGCTCTGGCGCTGGACCGAGCCACAGGTCGTAATGCACACCGGCGGGTACCGGCTCCTCCGGCTTGCGGCCGATGGTGTCGCGCTGTTTGTAGCACATGCCCCGGGCCATGTAGACATCGCCGATGAGGCCGTCGCGGAGCTGCTGGACGACCACCCGTCCGATACCCGAGCGTTGCTGGGTGCCGTGCGCCACAACGCGGTTGTACTTCTGGGCGGCAGCTACGATCTGCCGGGCCTCGAACATATCGTGCGAACAGGGCTTCTCTACATAGACATCCTTGCCAGCCTGGCAGGCCCAAATGGTCTGCAGGGTATGGTGGTGGTTGGGCGTGGCGATGGAGACAGCGTCGATGGACTTGTCCTCGAGCAGCTTGCGCAAGTCGGTAAACGCGGCGGGACGCTTTCCTTTGGCCTTCTCAACCGCGGTCACCCCGGCGTTGAGCACCGACTCATCGATATCGCAGATGGCGGCAATTTCGACGTTGGCCATCTGGTTGTAGGCATCCATGTGGTCGCGGCCGCGGTCCCGCACACCCACACACGCCACTCGAACGGTGTCATTGGGACTAGCGAAAACACTGGAGCGAAGAGTCGCTCCGGCCGCGATGGCGGACCCTAAAAAGTATCGACGGTTCATGGCATGTAGTTTACGACGGCGGGTGTTGGCACGCAATGCGCAATGCCTGTCATCGCCGCCGGCTGAGGGTAACGCCTTCGAAAACTCGCCTGACAATGGCGAGGACCCCACGGCCTGGTCGCGCGATGGCGCGATGCAACGCCTCTGCGAAGGTTGCATGTTATCGCGCAGTGCAATCTAATGCGAATTGCGTCCTCTGCACTCCGCGTGGCGGTCTGCGCACGCTTTCGTCAAACGGTCAGCGCCTTTAGGTAAGCTGCGCTTTGCACCGTCAGATCCCAGTTCTGTTCGATGAAATAGTTCTTCACGCCGCCGGTCTTGGCCGCGGCAAAAATCTTGGCCCAGTCGAGGCTGTCCTTTCCGACCGCCAGCCCGCCGCGTCCGCCCTGTCCCCCGCGCGCGCCTTGGCCCTTTCCCTGACCCGGCGGAGGTGCGTTCAAGTCCACTCCCTGCAAGTGCATCGAGAGAAAGCGGCCAGGATACTTCGTGAAGTACATCACCGGGTCTCCCACCGTCCTCATTGCCGACATCTGGAACTGCATCTTCACCAGTTTCGGATCGAGCAGTTCCAGCAAGACTTCGTAGGTCAGCCGGCCATCCACCTTCGACATCTCGAATCTCTCGTCGTGCAGGAACTGCTGCATGCCGGCTTTGGCCGCCCTCTCGCCGATCTTGTTGTACTCTTCCGCGGCCCTCTTCACCGTATCCATGGTGGTGACGCCGTTCTGTACCTGCCCATCCAGACTCGCCGTGCCCATCTGGGTCATTCCGATGTCGTGCGCCCACGCAATCGCCTGCTCTTGCTTGTTCCGAAGTTCTTCAAGGTCAAAATGAGCACTCGGACACTTGAGGCCGTGATCCTCCACGATGCGCCTCACCTGCTTGCCGTCCACGAGGCTGCTGAATTCGGCGTAAGCCGGCGAGCACAACTCCACGTTGCCAATTCCAAGGGCCGCCATGTCCGCGCACAGCCCTGCAAAATCGCCATCCTTAATCCTCTGCCGATGGGGGTACGTCTGGCTGCCAATCGGCATGCCAAGCGGATTGGCCCGAAGCTCACGCGCGGCCATGGAGAGGAGTCCAGCCACCGCGGCATCGGCCGCCGATCTCTTCAGAAATGCTCTTCTCGATACTGTAGTCATGTGCCCTCTTCATTTCTTACAAGTAATTTGAACCAGGGATGGCTGGCGCGCGATTGTCATGCGCTTGTCAGCTTCCATCCCTCGCGATACTCGCGTGTCAAGTATTGGTTGGCCTCAGGAATATTGGTGAACTGCATGCTCGCCTGGTCCCAGCGGAGAGCCGGTGCGCACTTGTCCTCGTTGAACACTTTTCGGCTGTACCGTATGGCCGCCCCGGCGAGCGCAATAGCTTCCGAACAGTTGGCGGCGTTGAGGAAGTTGCCTGCTGAAGCTGGTCCGCCTTTAAAGGCCGCAATCCATTCCGCGTTAGCTGCCGCGCCGTAACCGCCGCCCCGTCCTCCCCGGTCGCCTTGGGGCTGAGGCAGACCTTTGCTGGCCCGATACTCGTTCATCTTCTTCGCCGGCACCAGGTCATTGTTCAGAATGATTCCTTTGTCGCCAACGAACACAGTCCCTGTTGCCGGGATTGACCTGCCGTCCTCCAGCAACTCATCGGGCGTGAATGGGCGCATTCCCCCGTCGTACCAATACAGCTTCGTCGCCGGCCACTGGCCGTGGGCCGCGAACTTGAAACACACGCGGTTGGCGTAGGGGAATGCGAAGTCATTCATCTTGACCGTGCTTACCTGATCGTTGATCTCGCTACTGGAGCTGGATTGAGCTTCTACGCTGTGCGGGACCGGCAGTTCGAGCGCCATGAAAATCGGCCACAGGCTGTAGTTACCCATATCCGCTATGCTGCCGCCGCCGAAATCGTACCAGCCGCGGAATACGGCATGCGTGTAGCTCGGGTGATACGGGCGGTCCTGCTCCGGCCCCAGCCACAGATCCCAATCAAAATTCGCCGGAATGGGAGGCTGGTCAGTGGGCAGTGCGAGCTGCTGGGGCCAGAATGGCCGGTCCGTCCAGTTATGCACTTCCTTTAAAGTCCCGATTGCGCCGTCGAGAATCATCTGTCGAACCGCGGTCAGTGGCGCATGCCATGCCAGCAAGTGGGTGGCTACTTCGCTCTTGCGTGCCGTCTCCACCACCATGCGAACCTCCGCCACGCGGTTGGCAAGCGGCTTGTGCATGAGCACATGCTTGCGCTTCTTCATCGCAGCAATTGAAATCGTCGCGTGCAGGTGATCGGGCGTCATGATCTTGACGGAGTCGAGGTCCTTCTCCTTTTCCAGGAGTTCGCGGAAATCCGCGTAGGAGGCAACGCCCTTGAAATTCTCCGATGCGCGTTTTTTTGCGTAGTAAGTTTCGATGATCTCTTTGGCCATGTCGCGGCCGGCACGGATACCCGAGATTCCGGCCCCCCAATTCGGGTCCTCCAAAGTCTTGCGGACGCTGTCACGAATGCCGGTCGCGCTCCAATCGATGTAGTTGGTGCCGTCTTTGACCGGATCGCAGACAGCCGTAATCTGTACCTCGGGCGTTGCAATCAGTCGCAGCATCTCTCTGGTTCCCTGAGTGCCACACCCGATGTAGGCCAAAGTGACCTTGTCGCTCGGAGCGACATATCCAGGCCCACCAAGCACGTGCCGCGGAACGAGCGTCAGCGCCACGCCGGCCGCAGCCGGCGCAAGGAATTCGCGTCGGTTGATATTGTCTTTAGGGATCATTTGCATCTCCTCTCATGAGTTCTAAGTAGTGCCGGTACGTTACGACGCCGCAACGCCTTCGTAGCATACTCTTGTCCGCATACCGAACAACCTCCTCTGCCACCATGGACCTGGCTCTGTCTCACCAGCACTCCTGGCGTAATTCAATCACTGCCTGGATACTTCCAGCAACAGGTGCTCAGTGAACTTCGTTTGCAGCCTGGGGTTCGACTCGTCTACGCTGCCTAACTCCTTCCGGTTCACGTAATCGAATACGCGGTATTTGCCCGTTTCCAGCCCGCGTAACTCCAGCGTGCCTTCCCACGGCTGCGCTTCGCCCACGAAGAAGGCATAATACATCTTTCCGTCCTTCGCAATCGCATATCCTTCCGGCGAGTCGTACCCGATCGTGTAGAGGTTCATAGAGGTGCCCTTGGAGAGCATCATGGAGTTGTAGATGGGAATCCACTGCTTCCAGATACCTTCCTTGCGCGGCGTGAGGAACACGTCATCGAAGCGGTCCCCGTAATCCGGCCAGGTGAACTTGGTGCCCAGCACGCCTCCCGTGCCCACGGTGGAAGCGAAATCCTCGCCGAGGTCCACCTCTCGGTTGGGATCGAATCGGATCTTGCTCAGTTCCACGTGATCGCCGTAGACCGCGGACCGTGGGCCGAGCAGCGCCTTGTAGAGCTTGATCCGTCGCCGCACCTGAATGGAGCCCACCGGATCGGCGGTCACCGCCTGATTCTCGAAGGGCAGCCAGGCGAGGTTCGGGGTGGTCCCGCAGGGGCAGATCTGGGTCACGCTGTAGGGCTTCAGCGCCTTCGACGTCTCCAGGATGATCTTGTACACGTCGGCTACCGCCCGCACCGAATCATCCGGGCTCTTGTGGTGGTGGGCGGGGTTGTAGCAGCGCGGAACGGAAAAGATATAGTCCATCTTGGAGCCGTCGAAGTCATAATCGCGAATCAACCTCTCGGTCACCTTCCGGAAGTACGCCTGCACCTCCGGGAGCGCCGGGCAGAGTGCCGCCAGGCTGTTGTTCCGCAGCCCGGCACGCTTGCCGGCGGCATCCTGGATCACCCACTCGGGGTGCTCCTGCGCCACTTTGGAGAGGGTTCCCCGGCCGCCCCGCCGTCCGACGTGGCCGTCCGCCGCTTCTATGGGCGCCCACCAGACGGAGATGCGGATTCCGTTCTTGTGAAACTCGTCCACCATCCGCCGCACCGCGTCGTTCGCAAACGTGTTTGCGTTTGGTTCCCAATCGCCGGAAGCGTTGAACCATCCGGCGTCGAGCGTGGCCCACTTGATCCCGAATTCCTTCAGCTTAGGGATGGTGCCCACCATTTGCGCCGGAGTCACGCTCCCCAGGTACCCCCAGCCGCACCAGTTGGCCTCGAAGGCGTCGCTTGGGGGTTGAGCAGGCACCCACGCTTGGCGTTGCAAGATCGCCGACCACATGCTTAAGGGCTCGTAATAATCCCCGGAGAACACGGCGAGGAAGGTCCGCGGCGTCGTATAGCTTTCGCCGGGCTTCAAGCTTGCACCGTCGTCGATGCGCACGGAGGCCGCCACACGGCCATCGTCGCCCACCTGCACCGGAAGCGAGAGGGTCTCGGCGTGCGGTTCCACGTGGCCAATGGCCGTCCCGGCCGCCCGCGTCCAGAACGCCACCACGGGAATGCCGCCGCCCATGCCGGACGGCGTGGCCACCCCAACCAGGTTCGGCTGCGAGAAGCCTTTCTTGAGCAGGCCGACGTCATCGTTGCCCCACTTGAAGCTGGAGCCCTGGAACGACCACATCTGGAATGGGGACGCTTGAGGGTCCGTCAGGGCGGCGTTGAGCCGGCGCCGCTGGAACGAGATCTGATTCAGCTTGACGGCCGCCTTCCCCGCGTTCCGGTAGGTAATGGTCAGAAACGCCGCCTTGGGAAAGTCGTCGTAGACCTCCAGCGCCAGCACCTTCTCCAGGCCGCGGGCGCCGCTCTGCTTTGCCGTGACCTCGATCCGCTTGCCGAGCGGTCCGATCCCGCCGCGGATGTCGCTGATCCGCGCGCGGCGGAAATCTAGCGGGTCGAAACGAGCCGGCGCGCCGCCACTCAACAGCAAGTCGCCGCCGCTTGCCTCTCCCTGCGCAGGATCGTCCAGTGTGAGCTGCTGCCCGTTCTTTACCAGGCGCCCTTCAAGGTAGCCGGACGCCAGCAATTCGAACACCGCCGCCGGCGTCTTCACCTGGATGGTGCCCGCCGGGTTCACCGCGACATTGACTGCGGAAGCGCCGTGAGCACCCGGTAGCGCGCAAGCCGCCAGTGCTGCCAGAACCACGATACTCGTTGAGTTGCAACGCATTGTCGGTCTCCTCTACCGCGCCGCGGACCCTGCGGGCCGCCTTGCGGATCGCTTCTAATGTACCTGCGCAGTCGAGCCCAGTTGTTGCATTTGTGCATAATCCGGAGTTCTCTGGTTCGGATCCGGAGTTCCTTGAGCCATTCGGCCTTGCTCTTTGGTCACCACCGGCATCCTCCTCCGGCGGTAGTGGGAGATGTTGTTCCCGATCATGATTCGCTCCGCCAATCGAGCGGTGGACCGTGTGGAAATTTTACCTCACCGCGCGGGCGCGCCGGTCGGCAGCGGCTCCAGCTTCGCCAAATCACGCAGATTGAAGATTAGCAGCTCTTCCCATTCCTCATACACGCGGGGCGGGAGCCGGGCCATGGTAATCGTCGGCGCTGGTTCAAGTCTTGGCCCGCACTCCACGGTTTCATCCATCCCTCCCGAAGGGATCACCACCGGCATCGCCCCCGCAGCCTGGGCTTTCATGTCTTCCTTGCGGGCCACGGTATTGATTTAGTATTATTCGGCGTCGAGTAAAACTTCCATCCGAAAAGGAGGACTCGTGGCTCATGCGGGGCCGATGAAGGAAAGGCTCCACGCGTCCGACTATCGTTTTATTCTCGCGTGCCTGGTGCTGTTCGCCGCAGCTACCTGGTATTCCACGCATAATTTCTATCGCGCCTTCCCCGAAGCGTCCATCGATTTCCACGTGAACCGCGACGGCGGCCGGTCCCTCGCGGAGCGCTTCCTCGCCGCCCAGAACTTCAACCTGGCCGGTTACCGGCAGGCTTCGCGTTTCGATTTCGACGACACCGCCAAAACCTTCCTCGAGCGCGAAGCCGGCCTCGAGCAGGCCAACCGCTTGATGAGTTCGCGCATTCGCCTGTGGCGCTGGGAATACCGTTGGTTCCAGCCGCAGCACAAGGAGGAATATCGCGCCGCCGTAACCGTCACTGGCGAGATTGCCGGCTTCGCGCACGAGTTGCCCGAGGATGCCGTGCGTTCCGACGTTACCACTGCGGACGCCCGTCACCTGGCGGAAGATTTCCTCCGCACCCGAATGCATCGCGATCCCGCCGGCCTTGAATTCATTGAGGTTAATGAGACCGCGCGCCCGCACCGCACCGATCGCATCTTCACCTGGAAGGAGAACGACTTCAACCTCCACGATGCCACCTACCGTGTCGCCGTCACCACCCTCGGCAACGAAGTCGGAGGCTTCGGCCAATACCTCAAGGTCCCCGAACAATGGCAGCGCGACTTCGAGCACCTCCGCTCGAAAAACACCCTTACCGAAACCGTCGACACCGCCGTTATGGTGGCGCTGCTTGCCGGCATGGTCGTGATCATCGTCATACGCACTCGCCGCCAGGACGTACGATGGCGCCGCGCCGCCATCGTGGGCGCCATCGGAATGGTGCTGGCCCTCTGCGCACAGCTCAATTCCCTCCCGCTCGCTGAATTCGGTTACCCCACCACCGATTCCTACGCCAGCTTTCTGTCGCGCCAGTTCCTCAACGCCCTGCTTGCAGCTCTGGCATCGGGTGCATTCCTGTTCCTCATCACGGCGGGTTCAGAGCCGCTCTACCGCGAAACATTCCGCGACCAGATCTCGCTAGGCAATCTGTTTGGCCTGCGCGGCCTGCGTACCAAACGCTTCTTCAAAGGCGCCATCCTGGGCATCACCCTCACTGCCATCTTCATTGCTTATCAGACCATCTTCTATATCGTGGCTTCGCACCTGGGCGCCTGGGCGCCGGCCGACGTCCCTTACAGCGACGAGCTCAACACGCGCTTCCCCTGGGTCTTTGTGCTGTTCGGCGGCTATTTCCCGGCGGTGTTCGAAGAGTTCTTCTTCCGCATGTTCGCGATCCCCTTCCTGCAACGCCTGGTGCGCTGGCTGCCTCTGGCGTTGGTGCTGGCCGGGTTCATCTGGGGCTTTGGGCACGCCGGATATCCCAACGAGCCGTTCTATATCCGTGGCGTGGAAGTCGGCATTGGCGGCGTGGCTCTAGGCATCATCATGCTGCGTTGGGGCATCCTGCCCACGCTGGTGTGGCACTACTCGGTCGACGCGATGTACAGCGCCATGCTCCTGTTGCGCTCCCCCAGCCTGTACTTCAAGCTCTCTGGCGCGGCCAGCGCGGGTGTCATCGTGCTGCCTGTAATTGCTGCTCTCATTGCTTATCGCCTGCGCGGCGGCTTTGAGCCCGACCAGGGACTGCACAACGCCGATGAACCTGGTCCCGTGGAACTCGCTGAGACGCCCGCTCCCGTCGGCGCCGTGCGTCCCGCCTACCAGTCGCTCACCGCTCGCGTGCGCCTCGCCGCCATTGCCATCTTCGCTGCCGGCCTCCTCGCCTACTTGATTCCGGTGGAACGCTTCGGCGATTCTCCCCGGTATAACCTGACCGCAGATCAGGCTCGCGCGCCGGCCGATGCCTTCCTGCGCGAGCAGGGCCTCGACCCCGCTTCATTCCGCCACGTTACCTATCCCTCCACGCACTGGGGCAGCGACGACAGCATGACCGGCAAGTATTTCGTGGAGCGCGAGTCCTTGGCCGCCGCGTCTAGAATGTTCGAGCAATACCGGCCCATTCAATATTGGGCCACGCGTTACTACCGCTCGCTCGATCAGGAAGAGGTACTGGTCACGGTGCATCCCGAGAGCCGCCGGATTCTCGGCTACGACCACACCCTTCCCGAAGACCGCCCCGGCGCCGACCTCACCGACGATGCCGCGCGTCAGATCGCCGTCACCTTTGCCGGCGCCCGCGGCATCGAACTTGCCGCCATGGAACTGAAAGAAAACACATCCGAGAAAAAGAAGGCGCGGCGCGACCATACCCTGGTGTGGGAAGCGCGGGCGGGCGATCCGCGCAACCTCGACGAGGCCCACTACCGCGTGGAAATCAAGGTAGCTGGTGATCGCGCCTCCTCCTGGCGCTCCTTCTGGAAACTACCCGAGACTTACACGCGCAGCCGCGAGCAGCGCAATTTCATTTCGATTGCAGTCACCGTGCTGCGCATCGCACTCATTCTGGTGGGTCTAGGGTGGAGCGTCTGGCAGCTTGTGCGCAACATTCGCCAGGGCCTGGTGCGCTGGAACTTGGCGGTGCCGGTGGCCGCCGTGGCAACGGTGCTGATGGCCGGTGCCACGCTGCTCCGCCTCCCTCTGGCGTACCAGAACTACCCCACCGCCATTCCACTGGCCACATTCGAGGCCACTCTCTTCATCGAAGTGGGGCTCTCTCTGGTGGGTGGTTTTCTGATGATGGGCGCCATCGCCGGATTGTTGACCTCGTCGTTTCCCGATTCGATCGGCGCCTTTCGCGCCGCCTCCCGCCGCTGGACCGGCGTCGATGCCGTCTGCGCCACGCTCGCCGCGGTTGGTCTGCTGCTTTGTATCGACCGTCTGAACGCCCTGCTCAACGCGCGCTTCCACGCGCAAGCTCTTCTCTCCATCGGCCCCCCGAGCCTAATCGCAACCGCGGTGCCGGCGGTCGCGGCTCTCGCCAGCGCCGTCTCCGCATCGGCCATACTGGCTGCCGCGCTGGCGGTCATCGTCCTAATCGCACGTCGCGTGTCGCCGCGCTGGATACTGGCGCCGCTGGCTCTGGTGGCGCTCCTTGGAGCCGTTCCCCAGCAAGTCCGTACGCCAGGCGAACTGACGTTGCAATACGGCATGGTGGTGCTGATGGCCGTTGCCGCCGTCGCCTTCTGCCTATGGTTTGGCCGCGGCAACTATCTCGCCTATGCCCTGGTCTTCTGGGCCCTGTCCCTGCGCACCGCTCTAACTGAATTGTTCGGCAACGATCTGGCCGGCGCGCACGCGCAGGGTTGGATTGTGGCCGCCGCGCTGGCCTTCACCGTGATCTGGGTCTTGCTCCCCGCCCGCCTGCGTCGAATGCCTTCCGATATTGCCTGATAACGGGCGATCGCTTGCGTGACTGGGACCTGCATATCCGGCTGGTTCTCTGGAAAGGAAGATCAGCAACTTAAGGGGGACTGTACTGCTGTACAAAGACTTTGACCTCGACCAATTCCGGGCCATGGCAGCGCCTACGAAAATCACCGAGAAGAATTTTGTGAAACCGGAGGAAGTGAAGCCACCTACGCCCCGCACCGACTAACACCGTACGCAGGTACCACAAACTGCAAGAGAGCATACGACGGCGAGGCCGAAACGCCATGTAGATGCAAACCCCCCGACCCGTTGATGTGCGCTACTTGCCCGCCAGCCGGAGGTCGGTTCGGGGACATGAGCCCTCCGGAAGTTTTCCCGACGACGGCAAGAAACCGCTATCGATAATGCAGAGGATTTTAAGCAGGGTGCCAAGAAGACAAAGCTTCCGTTAGTTGAGGAAGGTGGGTGGGCACTCTGCTTAAAATTCCATTGTGCTAAGCCGCAGCAGCACGCCTCGAGCTATGTGTTTTGGAAGGTCAGAGTGTTGGAGAGGAAGCCGAGAAAGTATCGCGATGGGAAGGAATGGAGCTGGGAGAAGCGCCGCAGGATGTGTTTTGCAATGTGGGAAGCTGAGGAAAATGGCGTCTGCGGAGCGAGATAGAGACTCGTTGGGGGTACCGAAACCGGGTCGAGACAGACTTCTGCGCGGACCTGGGCGACAGGAAGCCTCGGCCAGCACTGGCATAGCTGATAGCGTCGCCTCATGAAGTGTCCCATGGGGTGGTTGCGGCGCTCGCCGGGAGAACACTGATCCGTCGCATCTGACCTTTTTGGCACTGCGGGCATTCGAACAGATCCTGTCCAGTGAGTTGCCGGTAGCGCTCGCAATAGTTCTGTGGTGGTGGTGCCACAGGAGCCGAAACACCGAGAAGTTCTCGGCAACGGGCCAGGTTTTCCGCACGGTGCCGGTTGCTGAACAGACCATAGTGGCGAATCCGCTGGAAGCCCTCTGGTAGTACATGCAGCAGAAAGCGCCGCAGAAACTCGTCGGCGGACAACGTCATGAGCTTCTGCTGGCGTCCGTCTTTGTAGTCCTTATAGGCGAACGTGACTTGTCCGTCTTGGAGTTGTTGGAGCCGGTTGTTGGAGATGGCGACCCGGTGGGTGTACCGGCCCAGATAATCTAATACCCTTTCCGGGCCACCGAACGGTGGCTTGGCGTAGACCACCCATTTGGATTTTCGTAGTGGAGCCAGGTAACGAGCGAAGCTGGCGGGGTCGGACAAGTGCTGTAGCTGGCCGTGAAAGCGCAGCTTGCCAGCCGTGTAGGCCTGCTCGAGGTAACGCAGGTAGAGCCGGCGAAACCGGTTCGAGAGCACGCGCACGGGCAACAGGAAGCGTGGACGGCACCCCACCCAACGGCTGTCGTCCAGCGAGATGCCACCACCCGGCACGACGCAATGGAGATGCGGGTGATGGGTGAGTGTCTGTCCCCAGCTGTGTAGGATACAGAAGAAGCCGATCTGGACACCCAGACGCTTGGGATCGGCCGCGATGGATTGTAGAGTTTCGGCCGTAGCCCGGAACAACAGATCGTACATCAGGCGTTTGTTCTGTAGGGCCAGGGTGGCCAGTGGCGCTGGTAGCGTAAACACGACATGAAAATAGTTGGTCGGCAGGAGTTCGGCGCGGCGTTTTTCCAGCCACTTCGCTCGGGCCAGGGACTGGCACTTCGGACAATGGCGATCGGCACAAGTAATGGGGATTCCCCATTACCTGCCTTATGGGGAGTGATCTCTTATGGGGAGTGCAGCGGCAAAAGGGCATGCTGCACGCGGCCTCACGCCCCTTCGACTCTCCATTAAGGTTTGCCCTTCAGGAG